>OJBI01000006.1_pt1 | contig 210677 bp, 174 predicted proteins | sample 1590541 | NCBI WGS metagenome assembly OJBI01 (sample SAMN05416871, study PRJEB24817) | seawater metagenome | isolation source: Sea water | place: Canada:Atlantic | collected 2013-11 | reverse complement strand
TAAAACGTGCTGGCTTAACGTTAGCAGATATTGAATTGGCTGAGTTTAACGAAGCGTTTGCTGCTCAAGCGTTATCATGTGTTCGTTCATTAGGTTTAGAAGACAAGATGGATGACATGATCAACCTTAACGGTGGTGCTATTGCTTTAGGTCATCCGCTAGGTTGTTCAGGAAGTCGTATTTCAGGTACTTTAATTAATCTTATGGAAGCACAAGACGCTAACATTGGGCTAGCAACTATGTGTATTGGTTTAGGCCAAGGTATTGCAACAGTATTTGAACGCGTTTAACCGAGATGTAACTTTGTTGTTATATTAGATAAAAGCCCAACATAGTTGGGCTTTTTTATGTCTGATTTTAGTCAAATTTACATCTATTGTTCACAGTTAATATTACAGAAAATATAAGAGCAAAACCTTATAAGCAACTCAACTACAACCTCCGGCCTAGTTACTTTTTTATTTAAAGTAAAATTTATCTGTTTAAGTCTATTCAATTAACGCTATAAGCCGATTAATTTCATCTATGACAGGTTGCGCGCTGCGACCGTAGTTAGATAACACGACTGCAATATAGCCAGTATCTAAATAGATATCTAAATTCGCTAAAATGCCATAAAAACCGCCACGATGACCAACAATCCTATTGCTATTTGTACCTGAAATATTAAAGCCATAGCCGTAATTTGGTGAAGAGAAATTAGGTTTTGCTGAATATACTTGTTCAGTAAGCGTCTGGTTGAGTAATTTATATTTAGTTAGTGCTAGTGCGAAATGATGCATATCAGCAAGTGTTGAAAATCCGCCGCCAGCTGGCCCACCTTTCACTACATGTAAAAACAAGTTATTCGTCCAACCAGTTTTATTTTTCTTACTAGGTTCATAACCTATAGCTAAATTCTGAACAGGTTGGTCCATTTCGAAACTACCTGAATTAACCATACTTGCACGCTGATAAATATGTTTATCAATATGATCAAAATAGCTTTCGCCTGTGACTTTTTCGATGACAACACCTAGCATTAACATGCCGGTATTGCTGTAGCGATTGCTCGTGCCTGGCTCAAACAGCAGGGGGTCATCAACCACTAATGGTTTAAAGTCGTCCAAGTTACGGTAGTGTCTTTTTGAAGATCCCATAAAAGTACGGTTGAAGTAATTATTCAATCCGGATGAGTGAGTTAGTAAGTGCTGTATTTGAATTTTTTTTGAAACACTTTTAGGTAGCCAAGTTTCATCAACAAATTTATCTAAAGTATCTGTTAGTTTAAGTTTTTTGTTTTCAACCAATTGCATTACTGCCACAGCAGTAAACATTTTATTCATAGAGCCGAGGTTGAATTTTGTCTCAAGATTATTCTTAACGTTAAAGCGCTTTGACGCTTCTCCAAAGCTTGCCTGATATAAAATTTTTCCTCTTTTTGCGACTAACACATTACCTGAGAAAGTGTCTTTCTTTACTTGAGTTTTTATATAATGATCTAATTTTTCGACAACTTGATTTGTAGTCAGTTTAGTTTCGGTATGAGCGCCTGATAACGCATTAAATGCTATGAAATAAATGCTTGCGAGTAGCTTTATTCGTAATTTCATTCCCAGTCCTTTGTTTTATATGTTAGTGATTTTTCATGCGATAAAGCACCACGTCTAAATCGCCTAATTGCGAGTCTGAATGAATATAAGATTTAATATACTTCATCCCCATTTTTTTCATCACGCCAACCGAGCCGTCATTACCGTGCATAGCAACCGCGCTAAAGAATTTATTCTCTGGTAATTGGGCAAGAGCTTGGTGAATTTGTATTGCTGCCTCTGAGGCATAACCTTTTCCCCAAGTTGACTGTAAGAAGCGCCAGCCTAATTCAATGTCGTCCCAAATGGGGTTGTCAGAAAAGAAGTCCATTGGCCTAACTAAAATCCAACCAATATCTTGTTGGCTTTCGGTAATAGTCACTTTCCATAAGCCCCAGCCTTTGTCAGTGTTCTTATAGGCATTGTGACGAGGAATGAATTTGTTCTTAATGTCCTCACGACTTGTCATGTTGCCGCCATTGATATAACGCATTACTTCTGGGTTTTGGTCGAGTTGAAATAGAAATTCGCTGTCACTTTCATCAATTAATTTATAGCTAAGGCGTGCTGAATTTGTAATTTCCATAAGTATTCACCCGTAAGTAGAGTTCAAGTTTTTGATCATGCTATCATTTTTAAATTCATCTAATGAAGTGAAATATTAAGCTTTCTGATAGTTTGCTTTAACAACTAAAAAAGCCAAGAGCGAAATTTGTTCTTGGCTTTTAAATATTAGGAAAGGTGTACTGTTTTGTTATATGCGCACTAATAGCTACGATGTGGAAAACTAAAACTTGTTTCAGATACTAACTTTCCTGAGCTATCCCTTGGCGTGGTAAAGTACTCAACTGATAAGTGATCTGCATTATTGTCTACCGTTAGGTGAGCAAAGCCCCAGGTAAAGCTTTTCGACCAAAGCAATTCATATTGTGGATATTTTAACGCTTGTTGCTCGGCAAATGGCGAGTGTTTGCCACGCATTTTTGATGCAGCACCGCTAATAATTAGCGGTAATGGTGCAGTGCTATTACTCTCTGGATAAGCTGAACAATCATCGGTTAATAGCTCTAGGTCATGCTCATGGCCGGCGATATAAGCATCTGCATATTGGCAGAGTGTTGGCATAATAAGTTTTCTCAGCACATGACCTTCGCTATATTTGGTGCCGCCAATTGACCATAATATATGATGACCATAAACCACTTTCCATTTGGCTGTTGAGCTTGCCAAGCTTTCTTTTAGCCACTGTAGTTGTATTTTGTCTTCGTTATTTACGGGTCCTTCATGAGCGTCATGCTCTTCCAATTCGGCATTGCCATTTGCGAGAGCTTCGTTGAGGCTTCCTTCGCTACCATCAGGTTTTAATGGCACTTCGTAAAAGGTTTGTCCGGATAGCAGCATATTAGTATCAAGTACAAAAAACTCGATATCGTTGCCTGGTGTACCTTGGGTGTAGCGATAATAACCTTGCGGATCCATATGGAAGTTTTTTTGTTTTGACATCCACTCTTGCTGTAACGCCACGCCTTTTCTTGAGGTTTTCCAGTCATGATTACCTAGAGCGGAGTAAACAATTAGCTCTGGTTCCTCAGTAAATAGTGGTAATAAAGGTTTTAAGATTAAATCATTCATACGCTTTTGATCATCTTTACCATCGTTAGCGTCAGCACCATCAGGATAAATGTTATCGCCTAATTGAATAGCAAAGTCACATGCTCGTTGTCGGCATAACGTTGCCATGGCTTGACCTACAGGGCCAGCACCACCTTGCTCGGTTGCTATGTTAGTGCCAGGGTATACATAGATTGGTGCATGATCAAACTCAGACATCGGACGATAATCTTCTTGCCAGTCTTGTTTTTCTTTTTCGATAAATTGTGCGCGATTACGTGGTTTTTTAATGTGCTTGGCTTTCGGGTAATCGGTATGGTAACCACCATCGCCAAAGGCAATAAAACTAATATTTCTGTTTAATTCTGAAGTGTTTTTATCACCAATTTGTACATTTGATTGGGCATTATTTTGACATGCGGAGATAAGTAGTAAGCTACCTAATACTAGGGTGAGCTTAAGTGAACCTTGGTTGCTATTTGTTTTCATGTTGTTAATCGTATTTTTCATCATGCTACTTTTTATTGTCGAGTTATTCATTTTGCTGGCTATTGCTTGGTATGAGGTAACACACATATCAGTGTTACCTCATACATTTAGCGAGTTGTTATAAAGAGTTAATGGTGAAACCTAATTCAAAAGATGAGCCGTATTCTTCGTATTGATAATTGTATTTTTCATTACCGTGATAGACGTAATATGGTTCGTCAGTTAAGTTAACGGCGTTGAAATATATCTGCATAGTGTCGTCTATATAGTACTTGGCAGAAAAATCAATTTGGGTGTGTTTATCTTCAAAAACATCGCTGTTGTTATCAGTAAACTGGAAACTTTCGCTTTTGTAAGTGGTGCTAAGGCGAGCGCTGAATTTGTTATTTTCAAAACCAAACATAAAGTTGGCGACTGTGTCGGCTTGGTTTGGCAATTTATCATCGGTATCGACAAAGGTGCCATTTGTGCTAACAAATAATCCTGACTGAAAGTTCTTGGTCCATGAAAGCTCAAGGCCAGTAAGCGATGCAGAACCACCGTTAATAGGTTGGACAACTTCTTCAAAACCCGGCCACTGGCCATTGTCCTGTACTTCAGCCTGTATTATGTAGTTGCCGATATCTTTATAGAATAATCCAGCAGAAAGAACGCCGATATGCCCTGGATAGTACTCAACAGATAGATCTATATTGTCTGACTCATACGGTGCTAAGTCTGGGTTTCCTACTTCTGCTTTCCGCTCTGTTGCAATATTGCCATCGTCTTCGGTTATTTCACTTTCGATAATCTGAAAGGCCGCGGAATCACCAAATGTTGGCCTAGCTATGGTTTGCGTAAAAGCAAAGCGAGCCAATAACTTGTCCGAAGCTGAGTATTTTACGTTTAAGCTTGGCAGTATATGGTCATAGTCTTTTTTGACTTGCCACGGAGAAATAAGCACTTGTTCGTCATCATTAACTTCATCGGCAACGAGTTCTACTTTATTACCTTGAGTGTCAAAGCGAGTATTTTCATAGCGAACACCAGTAATAATACGCCACTTATCAATATCAAGCGTTACCATGGCATAGGCGGCAGTGACATCTTCATTACTTTCAAATGAACTGCCTTTGCTATCTATAGTTGATTTTAGTTGGTCAACATCAAATCCAGCTCGGTTTGTTAGTACATAGTTCTTAAGTGAGCTTTGTGAGATACCAGGGCCAAAATTCCCGATATTGTAATTTGGTGTTGCGGTTGCAAATTGCTGAGCAATTACGTCGTCAAAGCCTCCGTCGTAAATAGTGGCATTGGCATCGTTAAACTTCTCTCGTGACTGATGTTTAAAGCCAAATTTGAATTGGCCATTATTGTTTTGCCACACAAAGTCTTTACTAAAATCTATTTTGAAGCTTAGCTCTTCATCTTCAGCAAGATTGTTTTCATAGGAGACTTCATCCATGGCAAAGTTATTTAAGTCATGAGCTGCACTACTTTGCACTAGCTCAGGAATACGACCTGTGCTGTTATAACCTAGCGTTAAATCTTTGCCAACAAAGGTAACATCTAAGCGGTTTGGTTCTTTTTCACTTGATTTTGAATAGCCAGCGTCGTATTCAACCAGCCAGTCGCCAATTTGATTTTCACCTCCGAGTACTAATGAAAGGATCTCTTGTTGTTCATATCTGTCTTTGGTGTCGCGTTCCATTTTAGCGTCAGAAAATCGCGCGGATAAATCATTGTAATTCGTTAAGTCAATGGCACCTTTATCAAACTTATATTGATTGCGTAGTCGAAACTCGTCATCGGAAAACTTACTGTATAAAGTTCTAAAGTAATACTTGTCAGTACTTGAGGTATATAAATCGAGATTTAATGCCGCGCCAAAGCGTTCACGGGTAATTTGGTAATGGCGTTGTTCAATTTCCTCTGCAGAAAATACTTCTACATCTTCGCCTGTGGCTGCGTCTTCAAATTCAAAGTCGGCCCAACCGCCATCAGTTTCTATGTTGTGAGAACCAAACTTGCGCTCGAACCAAGATAGCGCCGTTGCGACGCCGAGCTGGGCTCCGGAGGATAAGTCAAAAATATCGGTGTAGCTGCCAGAAATTTTCGGGCTGGTATCTTCCATTAATTCATTATATGAGCCTTGTATAGTGGCACTGTAACTTCTACCTTGTCGGTCAAAGGCGCTTAAACTTTTTACTTCAATAGAGCCACCAACCGCATTAGCGTCCATATCAGGGGTGACCGTTTTACTGACTTCTAAACTTTGTACTAGCTCTGACGGAATAACATCTAAGGCAACGCTACGTACACCTGACTCAGGTGACGGCACATTAACTCCATTGATAGTGACATTGTTTAAGTTAGGATCAATACCACGAATGGTAACAAACCGACCTTCACCTTGGTCTCTTTGAATAGATAAGCCGGGTAAGCGTTGTAAAGCTTCTGCGGCGTTTTGGTCGGGTGATTGTCCTATGGTATCGGCACTAACAATAGATACTAAGTTATCAGCATTTTTTTGACGATTAATAGCTCCAGCTTGACCAGCACGCTGACCATAGACAATGATATTGTCCATGGCTTCTTGTTCGTTACCAATAATAAACTCTTGCTGATTATTGCCGGTATTAGTTACTGAAATGCTTTTTTCAACGGTTGGCACACCGATATAAGATATCTCTAAGGTGTAATTTCCTGTGGGGAGCTGTGAAAAGCGAAATGAGCCATCTCGTGCTGAAATAACTGTAATATTTAGCTCTTTTATGCGAACTTTCGCTCCTTCAAAGTAAACGGTATTTGAAGCGTCAGTAATGCGCCCTCCAAAACTCGTATCTGCGGCCATAATATTGCTAGCAAATAGTGCGGCACTACAAGCTATTGCCAATGTTGAACGTTGAAAAACTTGCCAGGAATTCGTTTTAATCATGTTACATACTCATTGTTTTTATTGGGGGTTAGTACAAAACTTTTAACTTCGACATAGAAATTATTGGCTTTAGAAGCTACAGCAGTTACGTGACAGAATTATTTCAGCATTTTTAAGCTATTTTGGTAATTTCAGAAGTGTTAGAGGTATTGAATAATGCTAATTAGCAAGTGTGATTTTCTCTTGTATAGACATGTCACTGAGACTGCCATATTATTGTTGACAAAATTATAACAACCTCAATATTTGGGACATGATGAATTCTAAAAAAATCACCTTAAGTTCAGCAGTATTACTGGCCATATTTGGTCTTTCTGGCTGTGGTCAAGATACGGCACCAACAGCTTCTGCGACTAAAGAAGTTAGTACGCCAAAGTCAGTAACTACAGTTACTTATCCTACAACTCAGAAAATTGATGTGGTTGACGATTACTTTGGCACGAAAGTAACCGACTCGTACCGTTGGTTGGAAGATGATATGAGCGCGGAAACAGCTGAGTGGGTTAAAGCGCAAAACAAAACTACTTATGGCTATTTAGAGCAAATTCCTTACCGTGAAAAAATTAAATCACGTCTAGCGGCTTTATTGGATTATGAAAAAGTAGGTATGCCGTTTATTGAGGGTGACTATAGCTACTTTTATAAGAATGATGGCCTGCAAAACCAGTATGTTTTATATCGCCAAAAAGGTGATGAAGCGGCAGAAGTATTTTTAGATCCCAATGCGTTTAGTGAAGACGGTACTGTGTCATTAGCTAGTATTGAGTTTACTGAAGATGGCTCGCACGCTGTTTACCTGATTTCAGAAGGTGGCAGTGATTGGCGTAAAGCGCGTGTGATTGATACTAAAACTAAAGAAGTGATTGAAACTGAATTGGTTGATATTAAATTCAGTGGGCTATCATGGGTAGGTAACGAAGGTTTCTATTACTCAAGCTACGATAAACCTAAAGGTAGTGAGCTTTCTGCAAAAACTGACCAACATAAACTTTACTATCACAAGTTAGGTACCCCTCAAGCTGAAGATATTCTAGTATTTGGTGGTACAGATGCAGAAAAGCATCGTTATGTTAGTGGTGAAGTAACGAAAGATGGTAAGTACTTATTAGTGTCTGCGGCGGTTTCTACCTCAGGTAATAAATTATTTATTAAAGACTTAACTAAAGATAATGCGCCGTTAGTAGCTGTGATTGATAACACAGACTCTGATACTTACTTGGTGAGTAGTGATGGTGATGACTTACTATTTGTTACTAATATGGATGCGCCAAATAAGCGTGTTGTAAAAGCCAATGCGAGTAACCCAAGCCCTGAAAACTGGCAAGACGTTATTGCTGAAACTGAAAATGTTTTATCAGTTTCAACTGGTGGTAAATATCTTTTTGCTAAGTACATGAAAGATGCGACGTCGTTAATTCAACAATATGACTTGAACGGCAAGAAAATTCGCGATATCGCCTTACCTGAAGTGGGTACGGCTGGTGGTTTTAGTGGTAAAGAATCACAAACTAATATTTATTACTCGTTTAGTAACCAAAAAACACCTTCAACAATTTTCAGCTTAGACCTTGCTAGTGGCGAGTCGTCAGTACATATGAAGTCTAAAGTTAAGTTTAACAGTGATAACTTTGAATCTAAGCAGGTGTTTTATACCTCAAAAGATGGCACCAAAGTGCCAATGATCATCACTCATAAAAAAGGCTTAAAACTTGATGGTAATAACCCAACTATTCTTTATGGTTACGGTGGTTTCAACGTTAGCTTACAACCTCGTTTTAGTTCAACACGTGCTGCATGGTTAGAATTAGGCGGCGTATACGCTGTTGCTAATTTACGTGGCGGTGGCGAATACGGTAAGAAGTGGCATAACGCTGGTACACAGATGAAGAAGCAAAATGTTTTTGACGACTTTATTGCTGCCGCGGAATACTTAATCGATGAAAAAGTAACATCGTCAGATAAATTAGCCGTTATGGGTGGTTCTAACGGTGGCTTACTTGTTGGTGCTGTAATGACACAACGCCCTGAGCTATTTAAAGTTGCTTTACCGGCGGTTGGCGTATTAGATATGTTGCGCTACCACACCTTTACTTCTGGCGCAGGCTGGGCGTATGACTACGGTAAATCAGATGATAATGCTGAAATGTTTAAGTACTTATTAGGTTATTCTCCTGTACATAACGTGAAAGCGGGTACTCATTACCCTGCAACTATGGTGACAACAGGCGATCATGATGACCGCGTTGTTCCTGCACATTCATTTAAATTTGCCGCGGAATTACAAGCGAAGCAAGCAGGAACTAATCCAACCTTGATTCGTATTGAAACTGACGCTGGTCATGGCGCAGGTACTCCAATTAGTAAAACCATTGATCAGTATGCAGACATTTATGGTTTCACATTATTTAATATGGGCGTGAAAGATATCTAACACCAGCTAGATAGTACAAACAACAAAAAGCCCAGCAATTGCTGGGCTTTTTTATGCTTAATTACTTGGTGAAGTATAAGCTATGTTAAGAGTTTGCTACTCTAAAGTTAGTTACTTAAGCAAAGGTATCTTGTAGTGGTGGCACTACTTGCTTCTTACGGCTCATAACACCATCTAGCCATACTTTACCGTCAACAAGTGTTGTGTCGTAAGCTGATTCAACAATACTTGCATCATCGCTAACAACTAATAGCTCTGAGCCTTCCTTCATAATGTCAGTTAATAACAACATTACTGTGTGACGATTGCCTTCTTCTTTTACTGCTTGTAGGTCAGCATGAAGTTCAGCTTTCATATCATCAAACAATGCTAAGTCGATAACTTCTAATTGACCAATACCTACAATGTTATCGCTCATATTGAAGTCTTTAAAGTCACGTAACACTAATTCGCGCACTGGTGTACCTTCAACCGAAGATTTTACCGTAAACATTTCCATGCCTAGCGCTTTATAGTCTTCAATACCTGCTATTTCAGCCAGCGCTTCAACACATTTAATATCAGCTGTGGTGCACGTTGGTGATTTGAAAATAACTGTGTCAGATAAAATGGCACACATCATAGCGCCAGCAATATTTTTTGGAATTTCAACACCGTGAAAGTCATACATCATTTTGATGATGGTATTCGTACAACCTACAGGGCGCACCCAAATCTCTAATGGAGTAGACGTCGTAATATCACCTAATTTATGATGATCAATAATGCCTAAAACTGTTGAGTCATCAATGTCATCTGGGCCTTGAATTCGATCAGAATGATCAACCACATAAATACCATCAGTATCTGCGAAAGTCATTTTAAGCTCAGGTTGTTCAAAACCAAATTTATCTAAAATAAATAAAGTTTCTGGTGAAAGTTCACCTAAGCGAGCTGGCTTTACATCTTCACCAATAGTGTTTTTTAGATAAGAAAGGGCAATGGCTGAACAGATTGAATCTGAATCAGGTGTTTTGTGTCCTACTGCATAAGCTGACATAAATAGTTATCTCCAAACGCCTTAAATTTAAGCCGCGTAATCGTAATTCATAATATGGCGCGTATTCTAGCAAAGTATCATATCGTTCGCCTAGTCACTATTTGCACTCTTTTCATACAACTTTGGTATGAATTATTTCACGGTTTTGATTTGTATTAAGAGTTGTTACGCTAACACTTTGTTGTTAGAAAATATTAGGCTACTATTGCACGGCAATAATTATAATATTCGTTCAAAATAGCTTATTTATATGGACAGCTTTTTCAATTGAGGAACTTATGTCGAAATTAAAATCATTAGTGGCATTAATGTCATTGGCGAGTGTGAGTGCACTGGCGAGTGACGTTATTACCGTAGAAGACATCCCAAAAATAAAATCAGTACGTAGCAGTGTGATCAGCCCAAGCGGTGATTATGTTGCCTTTACTCGCTCGTTACCACGTGAATTATATGTTGACAAAAATGGTAGTAGTTATAGTGAGTTATATATCACTGACACAAAAGGTAATGTCAGACCTTTTATTACAGGGAAGGTGAACGTTGGCGGTTTAGAGTGGTCGGTTGATGGCAAGTTTGTTTACTTTTTAGCTAAGTTTAAAGGTGAAAAATTTACTCAGCTTTACCGCATTCCAGTTGATGGTGGTGAACGCCAAAAAGTAATGGGCTTAAAAGATACTTCAATAAGCCGTTATGATATTAGCCCTGATGGCAAACAAATTGCTTTATTAGCAATGCCAGCCAAAGATAAATCAGAAAAGAAACTGAAAGAACTTGGCTTTAAAGCCGAAGTTTATGAAATGGGTTTAAAGAATAAGCAACTATTTATTACTGATTTAGCGTTACAAAGCAAACCGGTTAAGCTAGATGCCGTTACCATTGCTGGTTATGTAAGTGACATGAATTGGGCGGCTGATAATGAAAAATTATTAGTTAAAACACAGCCAACCGCGTTGATTGATGATTCATACACCAAAGCACAATGGCATGTAATGAATTTAGCTAACCAGAAAGTAACAATGTCAATTGCCACTGAAGGTAAGTTAGGTACCGCTGAGTTTTCTCATAATGGTAAACATATTGCTGTGATTGGCGCAGAAGATAAGCATGATCCTGCAACAGGGCGTTTATATTTAGCCGATGTTAAAACCGGTGAAATCAAAGATTGGTTACCTAAGTTTGCTGGTCATGTTACGGATATTGAGTGGTCACATAAAAGCAACAAATTAAACTTTATTGCTAATGTCGGTACTGAGAGTATTGTTGCTAATATTAAACCAAACAGTAATAGCTATAAAACTCAGGTTAAAGCGGGCAAAATAATTGCTTCATCGTTATCTGTGTCTAATTCTGATAAAACCTTGTCAGTAAAAGGTCATACCGCTAAGCACCCAAATGAAAGTTACATTGTTCGCGGTAAAAAGCTGACAAAAGTAACAAATTCAAATCCTTGGTTAAACGATAAACGCTTTGCTAAGCAAGAATCTATCACCATGAAAGCGCGTGATGGCGTTGAAGTTGGTGGTATTTTAGTTTACCCATTAGACTATAAAGAAGGTCAACGCTACCCTCTGATCATGCAAGTACATGGTGGCCCAGAAAGTCACGAAAAAAATGGTTGGGTAACTGCTTACTCGAAGCCAGGTCAAATGGGTGCAGCACGTGGGTATGCTGTATTTTATCCAAATTACCGTGGTTCAACAGGTAAAGGTGTTGAGTACTCTAAATTAGGTCAAAATGATTATGCTGGCGCAGAATTTAATGACTTAGTCGATATGAAAAATCACCTTGTTGAGATGGGCTTAGTTGATACTAAACGTGTTGGTATTACTGGTGGTTCATACGGCGGTTATGCTTCAGCTTGGGCTGCAACTAAATTAACTGAACATTTTGCTGCAAGTGTTATGTTTGTTGGTATTTCAAACCAGTTATCTAAGTTTGGCACTACCGATATTTCAAATGAAATGCATTTAGTACATGCGCGTTCATACCCATGGGACAAATGGCAATATTACTTAGAGCGTAGTCCAATTTATTGGGCGCATCAGTCGAAAACTCCTTTGTTGATTATGCATGGTAAAGATGACCCTCGTGTACATCCGGCACAATCAATGGAAATGTACCGTTATATGAAGGTACAAGGTAAAGACGTTCGTTTAGTTTATTACCCAGGTGAAGGTCACGGTAACCGTAAAGCAGCTGCACAATATGATTACAGCTTACGTTTAATGCGCTGGATGGATAACTACTTAATGGATGGCAATAAAGATATGCCAGCTTATGAGCTAGACCACAAAGCTAAGCTAGATGCAAAAAAAGCAAAAGCTAAGAAAGAAGACGAAAGTAAGTAACAGTTTTCTTTAATAGTAAAATAAATAAGCCCAATATTAGTTGTTAATATTGGGCTTTTTTGTAGATCAGCAAAACTATTGTCTAGCCGCTTAACTTAGTATTCTAGCTTAATAGTTTAGCTTAGTGGTTTTACCCCAAAATACTTTGTATGAAAATATTGTGTAACCTATGATCATAGGTAGTACTATCGCCGCACCAACGAAAATAAACCATAAAGACTCACGTGCACTTGCCGCATCAAATATTGTCATTTCAAAAGGCACTATATAAGGATAAAAGCTGTAGGCAATGCCGCAAAAACACATAATAAATAAAATAATCGCGGCTAAAAATGGAAACCAACAACCAATATCATTTTCCATTGGCACTTTATCTAAATATAGGTGCACTGATACGAAAGTGAACCCCAATAATAGTGTGATCGGAATAACAATCAGCACTTGAATACCGCCTAGCCATTTATCCATTATTTGTTGGTCAATGAGTAAGTTAGCTAAACAAACAGCGACAATACCAACTGCCATTAAAATATTAGTTTTTTGTGCCCATTTTGCCGCTCTCTTTTGCAAGTCACCTTCAGTTTTCATCACCAACCAAGCCGCACCAATAAAGCTATAGCCTGCTGTTACACAAATGGCGGAAAGGCTAGAAAAACCAATACTTAACCAAGAGTCTTCAAACGAGGTAATGTAACGCCCGAGCATATAACCTTGTGCTAACGTTGCTAACAGTGAACCAAATTTAAATGCGTAATCCCATTTCTGTTTATCAACACTCGGTGCTTTAGTGCGAAAATCAAATGAAACGCCTCGTAAAATCAAGCCAGCTAGCATTACCGCTGTGGGCAGATAAAGCGCTTGAAAAATAATTGAATGTGCCTTCGGAAAGGCAATTAACAATAAACCTATTGCCATCACCAACCAAGTTTCGTTGGCGTCCCAAAAAGGCCCAATGGAGTAAATCATACTATCGCGATGTTGTGGATTGTCTAAAGGTAGTAAAACGCCAACACCGAGATCATAGCCATCGAGTATTGCATAAACCAAAAAAGACAATCCCATTAGTCCGATGAAAACAATAGGTAGCCAGTCAGGTGAAGTTATATTCATTATTTTTCTCCTAATTGTTTTTCAGCAGTGAAGTTTTTGTCAGAGTTTTCGGTATTTTCTATAGGTGTTGCTTGCTCAAGGGCGACTGCGCGATTAGCCATAACAAATAAAGTGCGTATATAGGCAATCAGTAAAAAGCCATAAATAACAGCATATAAAGTCAACGACAGGGCAATATCCTCAGGAGGTGTTGTGGTGACGGCATCTTTAGTACGTAATATGCCGCTAACTAAATAGGGTTGGCGACCAATTTCAGTAACATACCAACCTGCTAAAGTTGCTAGCCAGCCGGAAAAAGTCATGGCAATACCTGTTTTTAATAACCAGGTTGGATATTGTTTTTTGATAACAAACTGATAACTGGCAAACCATGAAAACAATAGCATTAATACGCCAATACCTATCATGATACGGAAGCTAAAAAATACTGGGGCAACGGGCGGGTGTTCATCAATAAAATCATTTAGCCCTTGTATTTCACCTTGTGCATCATGGGTCAATATTAAACTGGCAACATGCGGCACCTTAACTTCAAAGCTATTTTCTCGTTTTTCTTCATCAGGTATGGCGAATAGTAATAAAGGGACGCCGGAGTTTGTTTCCCAAACACCTTCCATTGCAGCTACTTTAGCGGGTTGATGTTTAAAGGTATTTAAGCCATGTAGGTCACCGACAAAAATTTGTATTGGGATCAGAATAGCAGCCAACAGTACTGAAAAATTTAAAGCCTGCTTTACTGACTTTTTATTATCACCTTTAATCAGACGATAAGCAGAAATACCGCAAATAAGAAAGGCTGATGTTAACCCTGATGCTAACAGCATATGCATTAATCGATAGGGCATTGATGGGTTAAAAATAACCTCTAACCAGCTAGTTACATGAGCAACGTCATCTATCATTTCAAAGCCTGCCGGCGTTTGCATCCATGAGTCAAGTGATAGAATCCAAAATGCTGATAATGTTGTGCCAAAGGAAACTAGTACTGTGGCAAGGGTGTGTACGCGGTTTGAAACGCGATCCATACCAAATAGCATGATGGATAAAAACGAAGCTTCTAAAAAGAATGCGGTTAATACTTCATAACCTAATAAGGGACCAGCGATATTCCCGACAGTTTCCATATAGCCTGGCCAATTCGTGCCAAACTGGAACGACATAGTAATACCACTTACAACGCCAATAGCGAAGGTAAGGGCAAATATTCGCACCCAAAAACGATAAACCCGCAACCAACTTTCGTCTTGGGTTTGGTTATAGCGAACTTTAAAAAATAATAATATCCAACATAAAGCGATATTGATGGTAGGAAATAAAATGTGAAAACTAATATTGGCAGCAAATTGGATGCGTGAAAGCATGAAACTTGTGTCATTAGCGATAGCTGCTGCATCTAACACGATATGTACTCCACTTGAGTTATGTAAATTATATGGCTGATGATCTAGATTGATGTTTAAAGTTATTGGTGTTGTTCTGGGTTACCTCAGTAATAACTTGTCTTTGACGTCTAAAATTTTACTGATACCTTCGCCAAGCTTTAATAAAGCTGATAGCTTTTCAGAAGACATGCCCTGCATTTCGTTGGTCCATAACGTCACCATTTCCATCAGATCATGCATTTGTTGAACACGCATTTGAGCATATTCATCAGACTCGTTGCTTGGCTGTTCCATTAGCGCATCACGCAAGGTACTTAATGTTGGGTCTAGCTCTCGTTTACGGCGCTCAACCACAAGTGTGCGAGCAATTTCCCAAATATCACTTGGTGCTGAAAAATACTCCTTTCGGTCGCCTGGAATATGATGCAGTTTAATTAAGTTCCATGATTTAAGTTCCTTAAGACCCATACTGACGTTTGAACGTGAAATTTGTAGTGCTTCACTAATTTGGTCGGCATTTAATGGTGCTTCGGTTAGTACGATAACAGCATACATTTGACCTAGCGTGCGGTTTAGCCCCCAACGAGAGCCCATTTCACCAAAGTGCAAAACTAGCGATTGCGTCATAGGTGTTATTTTCATTGTTACTGTCCTTTCTGAATTTTCAGTAATTTGTGAAAATTGTAGGCTTTTTTTGATCTAAGTCAAGTTTTTAAGGCCTGAAAACAGTAATTTTTGTGATTTTTATCACACTGATGAATAGCTAGATTACAAAAGGGTATAAATGATAAGAGGGAGAAGGAGCTTTGAGATAGGTTGAGCTGAATACCTAGCCATGCCATATTTTATTTGAACAGGCTAGGTATTTCATGGTGTAGGTTAATTTAATTAACTAAAGTTAGTACTAAGTTCACCTATTTCTTCAGCATTCTTGTTAACTTCAATACTTTTTCCTGATACTTGATCAGCTAATTGGGTATTACGCTTAGAAATGGCATCGATGTTATGAATACCTTGTGTTATTTGCTCTGCAACTACACTTTGCTGCTCAGACGCAGTGGCTATCTGTGCTGTCATATCGTTAACATTTTGAATATTATCTATGATGTTCTGCATGGCTTGTTTAATACTTTTTGATTCAGCAGAACATTCGTCAGCATTATTTTTATTCTTCAACATGACTTGATTCCATGTTGTTAACGTCGCTTGTAACTCAGTAACCGATGTTTGAATTTGTTCAGTTGCACTTTGAGTTCGGCTAGCTAATGTTCTAACCTCATCGGCAACTACCGCAAAACCACGTCCTTGTTCTCCAGCTCTAGCGGCTTCAATTGCAGCATTTAAGGCTAGTAAGTTAGTTTGGTCAGCTATGCCCTGAATTTCACTCATCACCGTTGAAATTTTATCAACGTCTCCCACTAGCTCTGAAGCGTTATTTGCCGCATTTTCTACATCAGTCGCTAATTGATTGATCTTTTTTTCACTGACTTCAATAGTGGCAATATTTTGCAGGCAGCTATTTTGTACTTCCGAAACTTTATCGTGTGCCAGGGTCGTGCTGTGGCTTACTTCGTTTATTGTTGAGCTCATTTGGGTAATCGCGGTAGCAAATTGTCCTATATGCTCATTTTCTTCCTGAATGCTGTTAAGCATGTTGCCAGATGTTTGCGATAATTCATCAGCAAGCTTCACTAGTCTTTTTCCTGAGTCATTACTACGACCTAGTACAGTTTTTATTCGTGCTTTGTATAGTTCGGCCGGGTAATTAATAATACTTAGAATACCTTTCCCTGAATATATTAAACGTGACGGGCTATCGAATTGACTTTTTGTTTTAGCTAGTTGATTAGGGAGGGAAATAAGCTCTTCAGCGAAAACAAAGGTTAATAGTACTAGGCAAGCGAGTAAAATAAGTGTTGAAGCTGGCGTACCAACAATGACCCAGTCGAGAGTAATAGCTGCTAACGCAAATAGTGCAGCAGTTAAGCGCTTCAAGCGAATATTTGCATGAAGATCAACAATAGGTATTTTATTATTTAGCTTATCGTACAGTGCTTGCGCTTGCTGTTTTTGTTCTTCACTTGGAAATGCTCGAACTGACTGGTAACCGATAATCTTTCCATTTTCCAAAAGCGGCGTTACATAGGCATCAACCCAATAATAATCACCATTTTTACAGCGATTTTTTACCATGCCGCGCCAAGAGTCTCCACGTTTTAATTTTTCCCAGAGATCTTTGAAAGCTGCTTTTGGCATGTTGGGGTGTCGAACAATATTGTGATGCTGGCCAACTAATTCTTCTAGCGAATAACCAGCAACTTGGCAAAACTCAGGGTTTGCATAGGTAATAATACCGTTTAAATCTGTGGTAGAAACTAACTGTTCTTGAGGGCTGAACGTACGTTCAGTCATTGAGATATGACTCATAATTTCATCATCCTTGAGAAAGATTTTGATAGAAAATTTACAGCGACACTATATGTGATAAAAGTCACATTTTGTAGCGAAGACGACGAAAACTTTGTAACCAAAATGTAATGTTCATACTAACGTATTGTATAGACGCTGTTTTAATTAAAAAATACGACTAATTGATGAATTATAGGACTTATAAAAGAAAACACCTGAAAATTATCAGGTGTTTTTAATTTGAATGGTTATAGCTTGGAGATTACTCGTAGTAGCTTAGGCAAGCATCTACTTCGTTAGCTGAGCCCATAATAACTTCAACACGCTGATGAATATCAGTAGGCTCAATATCCATTATGCGCCCTTGACTAGTCATAGCTTTACCACCGGCTTGCTCAATTAAAAAGCTCATTGGGTTGGCTTCATACATTAAGCGTAATTTGTATGGTTTTTCAGGGTTTTTATTGTCAGCAGGGTAAGTGAATAATCCGCCACGTGTTAATACGCGGTGAATGTCACCTACCATAGCGGCAATCCAGCGCATGTTGAAGTTTTTGCCACGTGGCCCGGTGTCACCGGCAAGCAAATCATTAATGTAATTTTGCATTGGTGCCTGCCAAAAGCGTTGGTTTGACATGTTAATCGCAAACTCTTGTGTGTCTTGCGGCACTTGTACGTTACGTTCAACCAATAAGTAACCACCATGAGTGCGGTCTAAAACGTAAAAATGAGTACCACTGCCGGTGGTCATCACTAACATGGTTGATGGACCGTAAAGCACGTACCCAGCACAAACTTGCTTGTTACCTGACTGTTTAAACATATCAGGATCGCTAGCTTCCATATCTGCTGGTGCTTCATGAATTGAGAAAATAGTACCAATCAACGAGTTAATATCGATATTAGAGCTACCATCTAATGGGTCAAATGAAACAATAAACTTGCCATTTTTTTCACCTGCAACAGAGCTATCTTCTTCTTCTGAAGAAATCGCTTTAACAAAGCCTGACTCTAATAAAATATCCTTGAAAAGCTCATTGGCAACAACATCAAGTTTCTTTTGCACTTCACCTTGAATATTTTCATCAAGCGTTGAGCCCATTAAGCCACCTAAATGGGCTTGGCTGACACGAAATGAAATTTCTTTTGTGGCAGCTAAAATGGTTTTTATCAATGAAATTAAATCTAACGGTACATTATCTTCACGTAAAGCTGGAGCTAGTCGTTGCATCGGGTTACCTAATCACTTTAGAGTCATACTCTTTTTATCAGAGTAAATTGTATATTGTATTTTATTTTCGATGTTATGATGTAATATCAGAGCATCAAAAGTTGCTTTAATTATCGTATTAAGTAATCTTGAAAACTTTCAAGATTACTTTTACGTCGATTATAACAAGAATAAGAGTATTTTCAGTACTTCTAATTATTTTAATTTTACTGACAGCAAGGATATGAAATGAGGTTTTTCATTAGGGTAATGGTTTTATTTGTTTGTAGTGCTCTCTCGGCACATTTATGGGCAAAAGATAAAACAAGCTACGCTGATTTTATTGACGGTATGCAACATCAACAAGGATATTTTTCTTTTTATCTTGACGATGAAACAGGAAAAGTATTTTTAGAAATAGATAACTTTAATGAAGATTTTCTATTTCAAAGTGGCTTGCCACATGGTGTTGGTTCGAATGATATTGGTTTGGATCGAGGCCAATTGGGGGACACGCGTTTAGTACGCTTTGAAAGAGTAGGCGAGAAGGTATTTTTACGACAATTGAATACCTATTATCGCGCCAATACTGGAAATATATTAGAAAAACAAGCTATTGACGAAGCATTTGCCAGCTCCATTATATGGGGGTTTAAAGTTAGTAGTAGCTCAAAGGATAAGCAAAAAACACTTATCGATTACACACCATTTTTGTTGTCTGATATTCACAATTTATCGGCGAAACTAAAGCGCACTAAACAAGGTAACTTTAGTATTGATGCATCGAGAAGTGCAGTTTATGAAAAACGCACAAAAGCATTCCCTAATAACACTGAATTGGAAGCAACGGTAACTTATAAAGGCTCTAAAGCAGGTACTTACTTACGCTCTGTGACACCAGATGCAAGCGCTGTAACAGTAAACTTGCATCATTCACTAATTAAATTACCAGACAATGGCTATCAAACTAGGACATTTCACCCGTATAGCGGCTTTTGGGAAAGTTCCTATGCAGATTATGCGAGTGCAATTGATGAACCGCTAATTAAGCGTGATATTCCACGCCACCGTTTAAAAAAGAAAAAACCTAACGCTAAAGTAAGTGAGGCCGTAGAGCCTATAATTTACTATTTAGATGCGGGTGTACCAGAGCCTGTTAAAAGTGCTTTACTTGATGGAGCTCGTTGGTGGGATCAAGCTTTTGAAGCTATTGGTTATAAAAACGCCTTTCAAGTAAAAATGTTACCTAGCGATGCTGACCCGATGGACGTCCGCTATAACGTTATTCAGTGGGTACATAGGGCAACACGTGGTTGGTCTTATGGTTCTTCAGTGATTGACCCTCGTACTGGTGAAATTATAAAAGGTCATGTAACACTTGGCTCATTGCGCGTTCGCCAAGATTACTTAATTGCTCTTGGATTAACTTCACCATTTACTTCAGAAAATACTGACACCAGTGCCATGAAAGAAATGGCATTAGCACGTATTCGTCAGTTATCAGCTCATGAAGTTGGACATACATTAGGCATAGCACATAACTTTGCTGCAAGTGTTAATGACAGAGCCTCGGTGATGGATTATCCACACCCATTAATTACCATTAAGAATGATAAAATTAGTTTAGAAAATGCTTATGCAACTGATATTGGTGTGTGGGATAAGTTTGTTATTGCTTATGGTTATGCGGATGTAGAAAAGGAGCACGAAGCGCAATACCTTGCAGAGTTAGTTAACAATGCACAACAGCAAGGTTTGCAATATGTATCAGACCCAGATGCACGCCCTAAGTCGGGTGCGCATGCGACCGGTCACTTATGGGACAACGGGGAAAATGCCGCGCAAGAGCTAACGCGCGTTTTAAAAGTCAGAAAATTAGCGTTAGAAAATTTTGGCGTAAATAGTATTGCTATTGACACGCCAATGTCGGAGCTTGAAGAAGTTTTAGTGCCAATTTATAACTTTCATCGTTTCCAAGTAGAAGCTGCCGCTAAACTTATTGCGGGTGTTGATTATGGCTATCAATTACGTAGCGAACAATTTAGCAATCAACAGAAAATGGTTGCAGGTAAAGAACAACATGAGGCGTTAACAGCACTTTTAAAAACGTTATCACCAACTACTCTAGTCGTGCCTACTAGTATTACTGCGTTAATTCCACCAAAAGCTTATGGCTACCATCGCACTCGTGAGAGTTTTAATGGTCGCACAGGGTTAACGTTTGATCCGATCAGTGCAGCAGAAGCAAGTGCTAAACATACCTTGTCGCTTATATTAAATGCCGAGCGTTTAGCGAGACTACAACAGCAAACAATGCTTGATGATGATGTTCCTTCTGTGCAGCAATTATTAAGTAAAGTTCTTGGCGCGACAATACAGTCATCACCGCAAACACTGACTTCTTTATTGGTGCAACAGCGTGTTAATCAGCAACTTGTCGAGCATTTGTTAGCTTTATGGCATAGCCAACAAGTTGTACCGGAAGTAAGGGCGGAAGTTTATGCAACTTTAACAGATTTATCACAATGGCTAGCTGACAAACGTAGTACTCGAAAATACAAAGGTTCTCGAGCGCATTTTCAGCTGTTAGCAAGGCAAATTAATTACAGTTTAAACCATGATAAATCTTCGCTGCCTGAATCTAAAATTCAGTTGCCACCTGGTTCACCAATTGGTAACTAATAGCTTGAAACACTCTCTATTTATTAGCTTTTGTTGTTAAATAGAGAGTAAAGGGCAAATTATGACGAACAATAACTTTAAAGTGGCACTGCTTGGTGTGCCTTTTGATGATAATTCATCATTTGAACGGGGGCCCGCGTTAGCCCCTTCAGCAATTCGTGAAGTGCTAAATGGAGGTTCACTTAATGGCTCGACAGAGCTAGGTGTCAACCTAAGAGACTCAAAGCGTTGGCTTGACGCAGGTGATGTTAAGATAGCTAAAGCAGAGAGTTTTATCGTAGAGATTGAGCAGTGTTGCGAGCAACTTTTGTCAAATAATACTCGATTACTTTCGTTAGGGGGCGATCATAGTATTAGTTACCCATTATTGAAAAGTTATCGTAAATATTTCCCGAAACTAACTATTTTACATATTGATGCCCATTCAGACTTATATGACTCATTTAAGGGCAATCGTTATTCTAATGCTTGCCCTTTTGCACGAGTGATGGAAGATGGTTTATGTGACAGGCTAGTGCAGGTTGGTATTCGAACGCTAAACTTCCATCAAGAACAGCAAATTGCCAAATTCGAAGTTGAATCGCTTGAGATGCGACATTGGCCGTTAACAGAACCATTGGTATTTGAACATCCAGTGTACTTGTCGTTAGATATAGATGGTATTGACCCTGCTTTTGCGCCAGGCGTATCACACCGAGAGCCCGGCGGTTTATCAACACGTGAAGTGATTAATTTAATTCACAATATTAATACACCTTTGGTTGGCGCTGATATTGTTGAATTTAATCCGAATAAAGATATTGATGCTATGACCTCACAACTTGCGGCAAAACTTGTTAAAGAAGTTGCAGGGAAAATGTTACTCAGCTAGTTAATCGACAGAAAGAAAAAACGGTGCTGAAAAGGAAGGTATTCAGCACCGTCGTGCAATTGGCACTTAGGTTAAGTGTACTGCGCACAAAAAATTGACCATTTGGAAAGTCATAAGACCTTATTATAGCGATTCAGTATTCAAGTTTTTTTGATTTACATTGGTTTCTGTAAAGTCTTTTTCTAGAATTTCTCTTTTTTCTTTACTTGATGTGCTTTTTTTAGGCTTCATTAACACCACCAAATTTCCAGCCAAAATGCAGCTTAAACCAGCAACGGTGAACAATGTCCAAGAAAAGTCTTCAACGAATGTTGAGATAACCACCGCGACCGCAGGGAACATAATTGATGCATAAGACGCTTTATGAGCCCCAATGCGATTAAGCAAGGTTAAATAACTGCCAAAAGCGATTACTGAGCCAAATATTGATAAATAAAGCAACGAAGTAACGTATGATGCTGAATATTCAAAACTAAAATCTTTACCTTGAACCAGTGCCATTAGTGCCATAAAGGTTGCGCCATAAGCCATTCCCCAAGCGTTTGCAGGCATTAATGGGATCTGCATCTTTTGATTTTTCATTGATAACATATTGCCGGTGGACGCGAATAATGTTCCGGTAATACATAGTGTTAACCCCATTAACGTTTCTGCACCTAGTTGGGTATCATTTATCTGTGGCCAAAACAAAATGATTATGCCGGCCAAACCCAACAAGCCGCCAATATATACTTGCTTGGTTATTTTGGTGCCATACCAAATACGGGCATTAAAAACATTAAAGAACATGATCATTGAAAATGCGATGCAAGTTAATGCTGAGTTAATATGCTGTTGTGCTGAGTATAAAAATAAATAGTTACAACCAAATAACGTCATACCAAATAGGAAAAATTGTAAGTGGTGGCGAGCAGAAAATTTTAGTGAGACTTGCTTATATTGACAGTAGATAAACAGCACTAATGCCGCCAAACCGAAACGGTAAAATAGTGATACTTCTGATGCAACATCGCCTAGTTGATAATTAATGGCTATCCAGGTGGAGCCCCATATCAGTACAGTGATGATATACAAAAAGGTATTGTTCATTATTCATCCTTAACAATAGCTAGCAATAAGGATATTGCTAGCTTTTAATTAATACTATTTAGAGCAGCAAGTTCGTTGTTCATTTGTATTGTTCTTGCTTGCCAAATGCACTGACATTTGTGTTTCTTGCCTAACGAGAGCAGTACTAAAACCTCTTTTTGATAAGGTATTAATCCATTTTGTTAAAACTGTTTTTACGATATATACAAATGTCATGTGCCTCTCCTCGTTGGGTGTTTTCAAAATAAAAACAAGTGAACCTTCGTTATTGAATAGACAGTTTACTGATTATTTGTTCTAATAACATACACAAAAAAATGAAAATGCAACCTATACAGTTATGCGTCTAGTTGATAAATCTGCGCCCGAGTTTTTATACCAACAAGTTATCGATTTTGTTGAGCACCAGACTAAAAGTGGCGCTTTACGTCCTGGTGATAAATTACCTAGCCTTCGTAAGCTTAGTCGTCAATTCGACATTAGTGTGCCGACGGTTAAACAGGCTTATGTAGAGCTAGAGCGGCAAGGTGCGATTTCTGCCAGGCCGCAGTCGGGTTATTATCTGAAAGCAAAACAAGCACGCACCTTGTTACCACGGCGGGCGAAATGGGCAGTTTGTGAACCGTCTGAAGTTTCATGCCGTAGCTTAATTGAACAAGTATATGATGCTGTCCATATTCCTGATTCAGTCGCCTTGGGAATTTCTAATCCCGTACATGCACATCCACCTGATAAGGCACTTGCTAGGTTGATGCGTTCAGTAATAAGCCGTGTCTCAGAGAAAGCAGTAAGTTATGGGCCGGTAAATGGCGACCCTAAATTACGATTGAATTTAGCATTTCGTTATCAAGAACAAGGTGTATTGGTAAATCACGATGACTTGATCATTACTAATGGTGCTCAAGAGGCGTTATCGATAGCGCTACAATGTGTGGCAGAGCGAGGAGATATAATCGCGGTTGAGTCGCCTTGTTATTTTGGCTTAATTGAATTAATTGAAAGTTTAGGGATGAAAGTTCTAGAAGTTTATACCTGCCCAGAAGATGGCGTGTGTATTTCAGAACTTGAAACTGTCATTGAACAGCACCCAGTGAAAGCCTGCTTGTTTTCTACCGCCATTAATAATCCATTGGGTTCTATGATGACTGATAAGCAGCGACAAGATATGGTGACTTTACTAGAGAAAAATAACATTCCGCTAATTGAAGATGAGGTTTATAGTGATTTGTACTTTACCGAAAAAAGGCCTGTATCGGCGCAGTTATACTCGGAAAAAGGCTTAGTATTAACGTGTTCATCTTTTTCAAAAACAGCAGCACCGGGCTATCGGGTTGGTTGGTTGTTACCGGGAAAATTTGAAGAAAAGGCGAAACGAATTAAACGGGCTCAGTCATGCTCAACCCCAATGTTGCAACAGTGGACATTAACTGATTATTTAATGAGTGGTGAATACGACCGGCACCTGCAAGTGTTGCGTAAAACACTTCGATACAATTGCGAGCGAATGCGAGCGTTAATAGCACAATATTTTCCAGAACAAGTCTGCATTTCAAAACCGCAGGGTGGCAGTGTGTTATGGGTTCGGTGTCGCTCGCATGTTGATACCAGCCAGTTTTTTAATCAAGCAATTACCCAAGGCGTAAACTTTGCCCCTGGCGAGATATTCTCGCCATCAGGAAAGTATAAAAATTATATGCGAATAAGTTTTGGCGTGCAGTGGTGCGAACGTATTGATGAAGCCATTAAAATTTTAGGAAAACTTGTGCATCAATACCCTGATCCACAAAGAAAAACTAGGATCCAATCGAGTGTCAAATAACTCAGTAAAAATACCATTAAAGTACTTGTTGCCGTTACTGGCCGCAATTATTGCCGTTTCACCTTTAGCTATTGATATGTATTTACCGGCAATGCCAACATTAGCCGAGCATTTCTCAACAGAAATGCCATTGGTGCAAAATAGCTTGAGTATTTACCTCTTTGGTTATGCACTAGGCATGTTAGTGTTTGGTCCTATGGCTGATAAACATTCGCGACGTAAGCTGGTTATTATTGGTTTAACAGGTTTTTTATTAACCACTTTGTTGTTAACCATAGCACAGAACATTGAGCAGTTTATTGTGTTACGCTTTATGCAAGCATTTATCGGCAGCGCTGCAACCGTTGTGGTACCGGGAATTATTAATCAACTTTATGGTAAAGACACTGCTAAAGGTTTGTCATATGTGAGTATGATCATGATGCTGGCGCCGATGATTGCGCCTAGTATTGGTAGTGCGCTATTACTACATAGTTGGCAAATGATATTCTATATTTTAGCTTTATATGCCTTAGTTATCTTGGTGTTGGGCACTTTTTTCTTACCTGATGTTAATTCACAAAAAGCATCAAGAGAGTATCGGACGATAGAGCGCTATAAAATTGTGTTCAGCAATAAAAAAGCGCGTTTAGACTTGATCAGTTCGATGATGGTTTCACTCGCATTTTTTGCCTATATAACCGCTATTTCTTTTGTCTATCTAACAGTCTTTAAAGTGTCTGAATTTGAGTTTAGTGTGCTGTTTGGCATGAATGTTTTAGCATTAATGACTGCACATTTTATTAATACACGTGTGGTAACAAAAGTTGGTTCAAGAAAAATGCTCAGCTATGGCATGTTATTAGCTGTTATTGCCGCAACCAGCCTAGTGCTGGCTAACATACTATCGTTACCATTGGTGTATCACGTTGCAGTAATATTGCCATTAATGGGCAGTTTGTCGATGATCTCTGTCAATGCCAATGCCTTAATATTGCAAGAGTTTGCTGAGCATGCAGGTACGGCAACCGCCGTAAATGGTACATTGCGTTTTGGTGTTGGTGCTTTAGCTGGCCCGATTTTAGCTGTATTTTATGATGGCACTGCTTTACCATTTGCCTTATTAATGGCAGCCGCCGTTTATATCGTTTTACTATGCCAATTTATGCATAGGGTCGTAGACAAAAGTGAGGTAGAAACGTGAAAAATATTGCAGTAATTTTATCAGGTTGTGGCGTTTACGATGGCAGTGAAATACATGAGGCGGTTTTAACCTTACTTGCCATCGAGCAGGCAGGCGCAAAATACCGTTGCTTTGCACCTAATATTAATCAATACCATGTTATTAACCATGTAACAGGTGAAGTTATGATGGATGAGCAGCGAAATGTGTTGGTAGAGTCTGCTCGAATTGCTCGTGGCGATGTTGAAGATTTATCTGAATTTTACATTGAAGAGTTTGATGCCTTGATAGTTCCGGGTGGTTTCGGTGCGGCAAAAAACCTGTCAGATTTCGCCATTAATGGTGAAAACCTATCAGTTAATGAGCAAGTGCTAGCAACTTGCAAAGCATTTGCTAGTGCAGGTAAGCCTGCTGGTTATATGTGCATTGCGCCAACGATGATCCCGTTAATTTATGGCAACGACGCTCAAGCAACGATAGGCAAAGACGCCGCAATTGCGGAATCATTATCAAATATTGGCTTAGCACATAAAGATTGTGAAGTTGATGAGATTGTTACTGACGAGGCTAGAAAGTTAGTTTCGACGCCTGCTTACATGTTGGCGACATCGATGACAGAAGCTGCGGCGGGTATCAATAAATTGGTCGCAAAGGTAATTCATATAAGCTAATAAAAGTTGTGGACTATCAGCGGAATAATTCACTCGTAATCCACTTAAAGAAAAAGCGTTAATTGTTAGCTTTTTCTTGTTCTTGTTTAGCTTTTAATTCCACTTGTTGTAGGCGCCACTTTTTTCGTTCTGCATAGTAGTGATCCCATACACAAGGGTTACATGCACCGCCACCACAACAATCATCATCGGCAGGTGGTAGGGGTTTTTCTAATAGCTCAGTCATTTTTTAAGTCTAATTCGTTAAAAGTCATATGTTGTTATTAGCCATGATAGCATGATATCTGTCATAACGGTTTAGCTTAGATAATCCCTGGCATAACAGCTCTTTCACATCTATGTGAATGCTTATTACAGTTATCCGTGACATAAAAAAAGCTCTGCATGCAGAGCTTTTTATTATTTAGCTAATACCTGAACGTTTATTCAACTTCAGCAAGCTTCTTTTCTAGATAATGAATATTTGCGCCACCGTTAACAAAGCCTTGATCGTTTAAAATATCTTGATGCAAAGCAATGTTAGTTTTAATACCGTCAATCACTAATTCATTTAAGGCATTACGCATACGAGCAATGGCCACGTCACGGTTATCACCGTAAGTGATTAACTTACCAATCATAGAATCATAATGTGGTGGTACCGAGTAATCAGCATAGATATGAGAATCCCAACGTACGCCCATGCCACCTGGTGGGTGAAAGCGAGTAATTTTACCCGGTGAAGGGATAAAAGTACGTGGATCTTCAGCATTGATACGACACTCTATTGAATGACCAGCAATCTTAATATCTTCTTGAGTGTAAGATAGTGGTTGACCGGCAGCAACGCGAAGTTGCTCTTTAATTAAATCAACACCGGTGATCATTTCCGTAACGGGATGCTCTACCTGAATACGAGTATTCATTTCGATAAAGTAGAACTCACCATTCTCATATAAGAATTCGAAAGTGCCCGCGCCACGGTAGCCAATTTCGATACAAGCGTTACAACAACGCTCACCAATTTTGGCGCGCATCTCTGGAGTAATGCCTGGTGCTGGAGCTTCTTCAACAACTTTTTGGTGACGGCGTTGCATTGAACAATCACGCTCACCTAAATGAATTGCACCACCTTGACCATCAGCCATAATTTGAATCTCAACATGACGTGGATTTTCAAGGAATTTTTCCATGTAAACCATATCGTTATTGAAAGTTACACGTGCTTCATTTTTAGTCAGAGCGATAGATTCAATTAATTCTTCTTCGCTGCGAACAACTCGCATACCACGACCGCCGCCGCCGCCAGAAGCTTTAATAATTACCGGGTAGCCAATACGCTTACCATGAGCAATATTTGTTGCTTCGTCGTCGGTTAGTGGACCATCAGAGCCAGGAACACAAGGAACACCAGCAGACTTCATGGCTTTAATAGCTGAAACTTTATCACCCATTAAACGAATACTTTCCGCTTTAGGGCCGATGAAAGCAAAACCAGACTGTTCAACTTGCTCTGCAAAATCAGCGTTCTCAGCTAAAAACCCGTAACCCGGATGAATTGCAACCGCATTAGTAACCTCTGCAGCAGTAATAATTGTTGGGATATTTAAGTAACTTTTTAACGCAGACGCTTCACCGATACAAATAGTTTCGTCGGCTAATAATACGTGCTTTAAGTTTCTATCAGCCGTTGAATGCACAGCAACTGTTTTAATACCAAGTTCTTTACATGCACGTAATATTCTTAGTGCAATTTCGCCTCGGTTGGCGATAACAACTTTATCTAACATGGAATGACCCTTATTGTTGGGCTTATTCAATGATGAATAGCGGTTGGTCGAATTCAATAGCGTCTTCGTTATTTGCTAAAATTTCTTTAATAACGCCAGACTTGTCTGCTTCAATTTGGTTCATCATTTTCATTGCTTCAAGGATACATAATGTATCACCAGCATTAACGTGCTGACCTACTTCAACGAACGCTGGTGCGTCTGGTGAAGCTGAAGAATAAAAAGTACCAACCATAGGTGAACGTACAATGTGGCCTGTTAATGCCGGAACTGCTGCTTCAGCGGCAGGAGCGGCAGATGCTACGACAGCAACAGGAGCTGCAACTGGTGCCGCTTGCATCATAGGAGCAGCTTGTACAACAGAACCACCGCGGCTAATTCTTACAGACTCTTCACCTTCTGAAATTTCTAATTCGTTGATACCTGATTCTTCTACTAATTCAATTAACTTCTTAATTTTGCGAATATCCATTTGAATACCTTTTAATAATTATTAAATTTATGTGTTAAATGACTAAAGTACATAATGAACTTTAGTTGCTTAATTTTTTCGTGTTTTAAGATGCGAAACAGCTGCGTTTAATGCATATTCGTAACCTTTGGCTCCTAAACCGCTGATAACACCTATGGCGATATCAGATAAATATGAATGTTGTCTAAATGTTTCACGGGCGTGAACGTTTGATAAGTGAACTTCGATAAAAGGAATATTAACCGATAATAATGCATCTCGTAGTGCGACACTGGTGTGTGTAAAAGCAGCAGGGTTAATAATAATAAAGTCTACTTGTTCAAAACTATTGTGAATCTCATTTATTAGCACATGTTCAGCATTAGACTGAATATGACTTAGTACAATATTTTCTTCGTTGGCAAGGTTCTGTAAATTTGCCATAATCTCAGCTAATGACAGTGAGCCATAAATTGTCGGTTCACGTTTACCTAACATATTCAAGTTAGGGCCGTTTAGAACTAAAATGTTAAACTTTGTAGTCATTTTCGGTAAAAACACCTTTAACGTTGATTGATGTTGCTATCATGTCATATTTATAGATAAGATTGTAATTAATTTCAAAAAAACGAAATGTTCATACTGTTTGACGATTATTATAGTGTTTTCGCAGAATATAGCAGCAAAATACTGGTCTAATCACTTAAGCGAGGTTTTTAAGGAGATAATGTATTGTAAGTTAGAATAAGTTTACTAAACTAAATAAAGTAGGAATTTTAATTAATTCATTGATTTAGCCTTAGTGCATGGAACTTGTATCTCAGGTTAAATGTAGTCATGTCGTTCTCTGTTAAAAACAAGGATGAAATTATTAAAGCTATATTTATTCAAATTGCTTTTATTGTCTTGCTCACCTCCCCCCAAGTACAAGCGATAAATATTATTTCAAATATTACGGCCGAAACTGTCTCGTTGTCGACGACACAGCTACGTCGAATATATTCAATGCGCCAAGTACATTGGCAAAATGGTACACCAATAGTGGTTTACGTTTTGTCGAGTAAGAACATCATCCATCAAAAGTTTTGTAAGGAGCAGTTACGACTTTTTCCTTACCAGTTGGATCGTATTTGGCATAAATTAACATTCTCGGGCTATGGTGTTGCTCCCATTGAAGTTGCTAACGAAAGTGAGCTAGTCGAAGCTGTAAAATCGACAAAAGGTGCTATTGGTTATGTGGAAAATGTATTGGAGGTCAGCGATGTTAACATCATTAAAATTGATGATTAGACCGACTAAAGTGTGGTCTTATTCAATAGGCACAATATTAAGTGTAAGCGTTGCAATAGCAGCCAATGCTGCTGAGATCAATAATGAGTCATTGCAGGTACATGGCTTCGTTGCTCAAGGTGTTATCGATGCTGATGGTAGTAATTATATTAATGATGATGAAAGTATTTCTTTTGAACTTACTGAAATAGGCTTAAATGCCTCCTATCAGATTAATGATGATTTTAGAGTGGCAGGTCAAGCCGTTTATCTTAATGGTGGCAATCGTTATCACCCTGGGCCTCGATTGGATTACCTATTATTAGAATGGGATGCCTTTCACAATGAAGCATGGCAAGCGAGTTTCTATTTTGGCAGAGTGAAAAATATCCATTGGCTATATTCAAGTGTTCGCGATGTTCCATTCGCTCGCCCGTCAATTATTATTCCACAAGTAACTTATTTTGATGGTTTGCGAGACTTGGGGGTTGGAGGTGATGGCGCAGCTGCCAAATTCACCTACAACGATGATGAGCTAGGCGAATTTGATTTTAATTTTAGTCGAGGCAAGAGCTCTTTTTCAGATGAACAAGCTGACGTAGTTGTAGGCGAGTTTGCATTTGGCAAAGTTGAGCATGACTTAGATACTCAGGTAAGTGTTTATTGGCGTCCGCCATATTCACAATGGCGTTTTGGTGTTTCGGTAAATGATGCGTCGTTTGGTTATCAACAGGCAGAAATAGATAATTTCTTTGATAGCGACTTTACGCTTCAGTTTTATACTGCTAGTGCTCTTTATGAAGGTGAGTTTTGGCAGTTTAGTGCTGAGCTAGTGCAAGAGCGTCTTGTGACCGATGGTTTCTATTTTCCAGGATTTCATCGTGACACTATCGGGCAAGGCTATTATGCCCAAGCAAGTTATCAGTTACAGAAAGAACTTTCTGTAATGCTTCGAACTGAACGTTTTTATAGTAACAAGGACGATAAAAATGGCAGTCAATTAGCGCGAAACAGTGGTGGCTTGGTGCCGGCATATTTCGGTTATCATAATGATACTATGATTGGTCTAACATATGATGTTGCCAGTAACTTTAGAATTAATGCTGAATATCATTGGATGCAAGGTGGAGCAAGGCTTTCTCCGGTTGTACAGCCTGATCCAATCGCCAATGACAGTAAGAATTGGCAAGTTTGGGCTATTCAATTTATGTATTGGTTCTAACTATGAAATTTCGTTTCGTTAGTGTATCAATTAAGTTCTTCATTCTTGTTGTTAGCGCATTGATGTTGCTGAGCCTTGCAATTTCGATGTTATCTATTTCACGACTTGATCAGGAGTTTGAGCAATACCAAGAAAACAAGTTACGGCAAGGCCAGGCACAATTTGATTTGCAAAGTCGTATTGTTCGAGAGCAGGTTGGTAGTTGGCTTGAATCTTTTACTGATATTATTGGCTTAAAAGAACAGGTCGACTTTTATCAAGTAGCAAATGCTCTAGAACAGCAATTTGATGCTTTACAGATTAACCAAAATGTTGAATCTTTATGGCTGGTAACAGAGTCCTTACAACCGATATTTAAGTCGTCGTCGATGTCTTCTGATGTTTTAGCAAGCCTTGAGCGAGTGAGGAAAACTAGTGCACCAGATTATCAACTAAGCTGTATACAATCATGCGTGCAATTGATTTCTACGCCAATTTTGAATGCAAAAGGTGATATGGCTATTGTCACTATGGCGGTGTCATTTGTTGATGTTATTTTTGCTATTAATCAAGCGCTAGAAAATCAAGTAGCGATTGTTACTTTTAATAAATCGGATCAAACTAAACTGGCTGATGCTCAGTTAATAACATCGTCCGCCCCTAGATTAATGAATGGATTGTTTATGGGGGAAAAATCTCAAACTTCGTTACTAAGTGTTAAGAATGAAGGTCTGCAAATAGAATATCAAGATAAAAGCTATTTGATAAATTTGCTATCTTTGGCAGCATCAAAGACGCAGAATTTTTACATGGCACAGGTTGATGATGTCAGTCCTTTTACTGAAAAATATCAAGCTTATCGACTTCAGTTTGTATTTTCTGCTATCGCGATTCTTGTTGTTATTGCCTTTTTAGTCCACTTTGTTGCAGGGCCTTTTACTAAAAGGTTATTGGTACTGTCTGATATTTTACCTTTGTTAGCCAAAAAAGAATTTGAGCAGTTTCGAAAAGTTGAAATTAGCAAATCAAAAGTATTTCCTGATGAAATAGATGTTTTGGTAAACGCGACAAAAGATTTAAGTTATGAACTTGAACAATTAAATATTGAAGTTACTCAAAAAACGCAAGAGCTTGAGAATATTGCGATGTACGACCTGTTAACCGGTCTGCCAAATCGAAATATGCTTAACTATCAATTACGTAAGGCTTTGAGTAACTCTAGCCGTCAAAGTGACGATGTTGCTGTGCTGTTTTTAGATTTAGATGACTTTAAAAAGGTTAATGATACCCATGGTCATGGTGAAGGTGATAAGTTGCTAATAGAAGCGGCTAATCGCATAAACTTAAGTGTGGCGAGTTCAGATATTGTTTGTCGCTTTGGTGGTGATGAATTTCTTATATTGCTTAATGAAAATACATCCATCGATTATGCAGAAAAGATTGCTAATGCCATTCTAAAAAGTTTTCAATTGCCAATCAAAATTGATAGTAGCTTATTTTATGTTACTTGCAGTATTGGTATTGCCATGACGGAAGGTGAACTGGTACAAGCGAGTGAGCTTATTAGTCATGCTGATATTGCCATGTATGAGGCAAAAGGGAATGGTGGCGATCAATACTTTGTTTATCAGGGAGGAATGTTTCAGCGCGTCGCCCAACGTGTGATGATGGAAAGTGAAGTAAAACAAGCACTTGCCAAAGGGCAGTTTAGCTTAAGCTTACAGCCACAATTAGCGGCGAAAACAAATAAATTACATGGCTTTGAAGCGTTACTTCGTTGGCAGCACCCTGAAAGGGGGCTTGTATCACCAGATGACTTTATTCCTATTTTGGAAAACTCAGAACATATGATTGCCCTTGGTTACTGGGTAATACGTCGATGCTTTGAAATTTCGAGTAGCATGAAAGATATTGGTTTACCTGATGTAATTATTGCCATTAATTTATCTGCAGCTCAGTTTGCTGATGTTAATTTATTAATGTATTTGGAAGACTTATTAGAAGAGTTTGGCTTACCTGCTAAAAACTTCGAGCTTGAGTTAACGGAGCAAACATTAGTAAAAGATATAGATAAAGCAATTGATACTATGGATGCTGTGCGCAAGCTTGGTTTTAGCTTCGCTATTGATGATTTTGGAACCGGATATTCTTCATTGGCTTATTTAAAACGTATGCCTGTAGATGTTATTAAAATTGATAAGAGTTTTGTCTTTGGCATGTTAGAAAATCATGCTGATTTTCAAATTATAATGTCAACAATTGCAATGGTGAAAAATTTAGGATTAACGGTAATTGCTGAGGGCGTTGAAACAAAAGCACAATTACGTAGCTTAACAGACAATGATTGTGATCTTATTCAGGGCTATTACTTTTCTAAGCCAATACCTGAAACTGATCTATTTAATTTTATTAGCAGACAAATTATTGATGGTAAATGGAAGGTGTTTGCTAGCTCTGAATTGACGACAAGTTAGCTGCAGTTATTTATGCTCTATAATACTAATAAGCAATATATTAAATAAAAAAAGCGCCTAAGGCGCTTTTTTTATGCTTTGTAAACTAGGTTAGTTTGCGAAGGTTTTATTAACGTGTGCAGAGAACTCGTCAGCTGCCATAAAGCCAGTAACACGGCGCTGCACTAGCTCTTGACCTGTTTTATCAAAGAACAAGATTGATGGTAAGCCAAATACTTCAAAGTGTGACATTAGCTCTACGCTGTCTTTTGAGCCAGTATCTGTCAGATCAATCTGTAATAGCACTGAGTTTGACAATGCTTGTTGTACGTTCGGCTCAAAGAAGGTGTACTCTTCAAACTCTTTACAGGCGACACACCAATCTGCATACAGATCAACCATAACTGTTTTTCCTTCGGCATTTGCTTTGGCAATAGCTTGGTTCATTTCGCTAAGGTTTTTAACGTGTTCAAAGCCATGTTGTTGGCTTTGCTGTGGCGCAGAAACTTGGGCTGTTGGATATACTAATTGATACGCTTTATTAGCACCGATAAAGAAAATTAAGAAAATTAAAATGCTACGTAAACCGAAACCAAATGTTTTTGATGACTCCTGATTAACGGTGTAGAAGTAACCTGCTGTCGCTAAAATTAATACCGACCACATAATTTCGATTGCTAACATAGGTAAGAAGCGCTCTAGCAAGAAAATAGGCACAGCTAGTAATAACAAACCGAAAATGTTTTTAATAACATTCATCCAGTTGCCAGCTTTTGGTAATAACTTGCCACCAGAACTACCTAATATTAGTAGTGGTAATCCCATACCTAAACTTAAGGCATATAAAGCCGACGCACCTAATGCAATATCACCCGATTGAGAAATATATAATAAGGCGCCAGTTAATGGTGCAGTCGTACAAGGTGACGCAACTAAACCTGAAATAGCTCCCATAACTAACACACCTACATATGAACCACCTTTCTGGCTGCTACTGACGTTATTCAGCTTGTTCTGCCAGCTGCTTGGTAGGGCTAAATTAAAAACACCAAACATAGATAAGGCTAAAAAGATAAACAATACGCTTAGGGCAATCAGTACAACCGGGTGCTGAAACATTGCTTGAAATTGAGCGCCCGCGATAGCAACGACAATACCAAGTAACGTATAAGTTACTGCCATACCTTGAACATAGAAGAACGACAAGGTGAAGGCTTTTTTGGTTGATAACTTATCTCCCTGACCAACAATGATGCCCGTTAAAATAGGGTACATTGGGAATACACAAGGAGTGAAAGACAGTAATAAACCACCAATAAAAAAGGCCGCTAGGGTTAACCAAACGTTGTCCCCTTTTAGCATATCTGCTAGTTGGTGTTGCTCACTGCTACTGGCATTATCAGTATTACTTTCTACGGCTGCATTATTATTTTCGTTAGATGCTTCAAGCGCACTTAGTACATTTGCAGCATCGCTGTCTGTTAAAACTACCTCACTTAAATCAATCGTTTTTTTCGTTGGTGGGTAACATAAGCCTTTCTTGGCGCAGCCTTGATAGCGAATTGTAATGCTAGCGTTGTCTAATGCTTCTTGAATATCTACGGTAAAAGCAAGCTGACCAGTAAATATTTGTTGAACACCAAAAAATTCATCTTCATGGTGCTCACCAGCAGGCAAGTTTACAGGTACTATCGTGGCATTCTTAGTGGTAAATTTGAATTGGTGACGATAAAGGTAGTAGTCATCTGCAATATTAAAGCTAATTTGTAGTTTATTCTTTTGCTGATGGAAATCAAAAATAAAAGCTTCGTCAACTTTTAAAAACTCATCATCATTACTAAACAATGACGCTGGAGTATTAAAAATTGAATCTTGCGCATAGGTTACCGGCGCATTTGCAAATGTAAAACAGGTTAGTATTAACCAAAAAACAGCAACAACTTTTTTCATAACCGTTATTTTAAAGACTCATTGATCCAGTTTAAATATTGGTGATCACCTTGCTGGATGTTCAAGGCGATAACTTCAGGAGTGTCGTACGGATGCAACTGCTTAATTCTATCATTAAGCAAATCAAAACATTCTATCTTACTTTTGATGAATAACTGTATTTCCGTATCACTCACTATATTTCCTTGCCAACGGTATACCGAGCTAATGTTCGGTAAAATATTGACACAAGCGGCAAGCTTTTCGGTAACTAGTTGCTCGGCAATGTTTTGTGCGATAACCATTGTTGGGCATGTGCATAACGTTACTTGATACATTATCAAAAGGCCTTAATAAAAACTTAATCTGTCGCAATATAATTTAATTGAACAAATAATATACCGCGTATTTTCTCAACTAAGTAAGTTTACGCTATTCTTTTTCAAGGAGTAAATATATCTCATTGTGTTTTGTACCGTAGCCTCGAGCTAAATAGTCACTAGCAAAAAAGCTTGTTCGGTTGAAAAAGACCCGTTAAGCCCCATATTAGTTTCATTAAAGATTATTGGGAGCCATTATGTTTCGTCTTTTATTTGTACTTTTTATTATTATTCCAATTATAGAGATTTCTGTTTTAATGCAAGTTGGCGCTGTGTTAGGTGTTTGGCCAACAATTGCCATTGTAATTTTTACGGCTTGGTTAGGGGCTAAATATGTTCGCCAACAAGGGCTATCAACGTTAAATTCTGTACAAACTAAAATGGCACAAGGACAAATGCCGTCGGATGAAATTGTCACTGGCTTGATGTTGCTCGTTGCTGGTGTGTTTTTAGTAACACCTGGCTTTGTTACTGACTTTTTTGGTTTAAGTTTATTAATCCCTAATGTGAGAAACGCTATTGTTGCTAGTGTAAAAACGCAAATGAAAAATAGTGGTGGCCATAGCCAACACTTTCAATTTCACGGTCAACACCAGCAACATAATGATTTTTCGTCACAACAAGAAAATCCATTTAACGAAAGCATTCAATCACCTCATAAAGGCCAAACTTTAGATGGTGAGTTCGAACGTAAAGATTAAAAAAATTTCAAGGTGGGCTTGTGAAGTTTTATTTAATCCCCATCTCTGAATCAACAAAATTAAAATCCTTTATTTTTTATTAAATAGAACATCTCAGGAGAAAGAAATGAGTATTCGTCCATTACACGATCGTGTGATCATCAAACGTAAAGAAGTTGAATCTAAGTCTGCTGGCGGTATTGTATTAACTGGCAGTGCGGCTGAAAAGTCAACACGTGGTGAAGTAGTTGCTGTAGGCAAGGGCCGAATTCTAGAAAACGGTGACGTGCGAGCGTTAGATGTAAAAATTGGCGATCAAGTGATCTTCAGCGAAGGTTACGGCATGAAAACTGAAAAAATTGACGGTGAAGAAGTACTTATCTTGTCAGAATCTGACATTTTAGCCATTGTAGAATAATTAATTATTTCCAACTCATTTTATTGTATTGATAACTATCGGTGCAAAGACAGATTTTAAGGAGTCATGAACATGGCAGCAAAAGACGTATTATTTGGTAACGACGCACGCGTTAAAATGCTTAACGGTGTAAATGTTTTAGCAGACGCAGTAAAAGTAACTTTAGGCCCTAAAGGCCGTAACGTAGTATTAGATAAATCATTTGGTGGCCCAACAATCACTAAAGACGGTGTTTCTGTTGCAAAAGAAATCGAGCTTGAAGACAAGTTTGAAAACATGGGCGCACAAATGGTGAAAGAAGTTGCTTCTAAAGCCAATGACGAAGCAGGTGACGGTACAACAACGGCAACTGTTTTAGCTCAAGCTATCGTTAACGAAGGTTTAAAATCTATCGCTGCTGGCATGAATCCTATGGACCTTAAACGTGGTATCGACAAAGCGGTTGTTGCTGCTGTTGAATCATTAAAAGGTTTATCACAAGAGTGTGCTGACAATAAAGCTATTGAACAAGTAGGTACTATTTCTGCAAACTCTGACGAAACTGTTGGTCAAATCATCGCAACAGCAATGGACAAAGTAGGCACTGAAGGTGTTATTACTGTTGAAGAAGGCCAAGCGTTAACTGATGAGTTAGATGTTGTTGAAGGTATGCAGTTTGACCGTGGTTACTTATCACCATACTTCATTAACAACCAAGAAAGTGGTGCGGTTGAATTAGAAAACCCATTCATTCTATTAGTAGATAAAAAAGTATCAAACATTCGCGAATTGCTAACAACACTTGAAGGTGTTGCTAAAGCAGGTAAGCCACTATTGATTATTGCTGAAGATGTTGAGGGCGAAGCTCTAGCAACATTAGTAGTAAACAACATGCGTGGTATTGTAAAAGTTGCTGCTGTTAAAGCTCCTGGTTTTGGTGATCGTCGTAAAGCTATGTTACAAGATATTGCGACATTAACCGCTGGTACTGTAATTTCTGAAGAAATTGGTATGGAGCTTGAAAAAGCGACATTAGAAGATTTAGGCCAAGCAAAACGTGTTGTTATTTCAAAAGACAACACTACGATTATTGACGGTATCGGTGAAGAAGCTGAAATTCAATCTCGCGTTGCCCAAATTCGTGGTCAAATTGAAGATTCTTCTTCTGATTACGACAAAGAGAAACTTCAAGAGCGCTTAGCTAAGTTAGCTGGCGGTGTTGCTGTTATCAAAATTGGTGCGGCTACAGAAGTTGAAATGAAAGAGAAGAAAGCTCGCGTTGAAGATGCATTACATGCAACACGTGCTGCTGTTGAAGAAGGTGTTGTTGCCGGTGGTGGTGTTGCGCTTGTTCGTGCAGCAGAAGCAATTAAAGACTTAGAAGGCATTAACGAAGACCAAACACATGGTATTAACGTTGCTATTCGTGCAATGGAAGCGCCACTTCGTCAAATCGTAACTAACTGTGGTGATGAAGCTTCAGTAGTATTAAACGAAGTACGTAACGGTGAAGGTAACTACGGTTACAATGCTGGTAACAGCACTTACGGTGACATGCTAGCTATGGGTATTCTTGATCCAACAAAAGTAACTCGTAGTGCATTACAGTTTGCAGCATCTGTAGCTGGTTTAATGTTAACAACAGAAGCTATGATCACTGATGCACCTGTTAAAGACGCTGGTGCACCTGCAATGCCTGATATGGGCGGTATGGGTGGAATGGGTGGCGGTATGCCAGGCATGATGTAATCATCCCTCTATGATTTCATAGAAACTCATAACGTTTCAAAAGCCCCGTAAAGCTATGTTTTACGGGGTTTTTATTTTTATTAAGCTGTTCAGTTTGTTTCATAATAATTCATGAAGTTTCAAAGTTTCAAGGGTATAAAGTGGGGTATCACCCACTTGCATGTTGATATTTTTTAGTCTTTAATTAGGTGTGCACCCCACTTTGATACCCCTGATGAGATTAATAATATGAGTTTGACAGCCTTGGAAGTGAAAAGTATTGCTCATATTTGTGAGAAAATAAGAAAAGCCACATGAGTGTATTTTTCGCCACATATGTTGAGACATACTTTTGCAAGAATGGCGATTGAAGCAGAAGTTAATCTTTTTACTATTAAAGAAGTACTAGGCCACTCAAACATATCTACTACGCAAAGGTATTTATCAATTTCTTTAAAAACACTAAAAAGACAAATTTGTGATGTTAATTTTTTAATTGGATAGAAGTGGCTGTTTTTTTTAATCATTTTAGAAACGAGAATCGGATACACAATAAATTTCAAATTATTACCATGGTGTTGTGAACATTAATATGGATGGTGAAATTTTGAAAAAATTTAATGAACAAAATCGTATAGTAAAAATAGCCGAAATAGCTGGGCTAATCTATGTGTTATTAGAGATTATTTCTATATCAAAAGAGCTTTTTATAGTGGGGTAATAATAAACCCGATTAAAAGTGATGCTGCCTCACTTTTAATCGGGTGGATTTAACTAGACTGGAAGGTCAAAATTTTTATGTTTAAAGTATAGATTCTCTTTATACCTAGAACATACAAATATAGATTTATCGAAAATGCTTTCAATTGTCAGCATTTCAGATATCCATATTTGGGACAGTTCATTTCTTGCATGGATCACCTGACCTAAGAAAGAAACTTCTTCTCCTTTATCAAATACGAAATAGACAGAAGTCTTAATCACTATAGAAAAAAACTCCTCAATGATTTTATTGAAAGTTATTAACAACATAACAATTCCTCCTTGAAAGGTTGGTTTTGTTTATTTCCCATAACAATTCTTACGAAAGAATGAGTGAAATCACTAGGAAACAAATAGAGTCCTTTCATTCCTATTCTAGGAACTCCATTTGTTATTTCACTGTTTTCTTCTGTATCGAATGATTGCTTAGTCTTAAAAGAGTAAAGCTTTTTCTCTTGAATTTTATGATTTAGTAAATTTGTTAGTCTTTTGATAATCATATTTGTTTTATTGTTAATCCTTTTAAAGAAAAACATGTAGTTTGATTTCTTAAGAATAAATTCACTTAAAATAACTCTTAATAAGTCTGTAAAGTAATCTCTATTATGCCACCCACAATTTGAGTAGATAAAAGAATACTTCTCTTTCTCTTTCGAGTAGTAATCATCAAATATTTTATAGAGATATTTCTTTTGTGTTTGGAGAACGTTATCAAGTTGCACAAAAACATTATCTCTATGCTGATAAGTTATTTCATCCAATAGAAGAAAATCATTTTGATGCAGTCTTGAAGTATCTGAAAATATACATTCAGATTGTTCATTAACATTTTTATTCATCATATCAATTCCTATTTATCTTCAATTATTTGACTTGGTGAACACCCTGCACAGTTTAGGCGGTCAAATAATTACTTTGATAGAGAAGATGGTTTTGGATTTAATCCTAGTTTCAAAATCCTAAAAACAACTTTTCTACCGTACTTAGTTAAAATGTACTTTGTTCTTACAGTCCCTGTTTCACAAGGTACAATCTCAATAATATTTCGATGTGGATTATTGATTGCCTGTTGGCGCTCAACGATCTTATCGAAAAGTGTAAAAAACGAAGCTACTGATATAGAGCCTGAGCCTCGTTCTCGTATTCCTTGAACACCTAATGGCTCTGTTATATCAACAGAGAGCATTAAATACTCATAAAGACGAACACGGGTCTTGTTTTTGAGTGACTTAAACCAACCACTTTTTTTCTTACTTGAACTTGTAACGAGCTGACTCATTACTGGTTCTTTTGGTGTATCGAATACATTTAAGTTACTGTCTTTCCTGTCTAAAACTTCTTTTATTTTATCAGGAGAAGGAAAACCAAATATCTTCATTGCACGCTCCTATTAACAGAGGCCAAATACACCGTGCAGGATGAATTACTCACCATTCTCTAAACTACACTTTTCGAATTGTAAATAAAACTGGTTTCTAGAATGTTAGAATCAGGGTGGATATTTTTAAATTTGACGATAGTGAATTTTTCAATAACATGTATTTACCCGATGGTCACTGACTATCATTTTGAAAACAATGGATTTATCGTTAATTTTGGGCTAATTAAAGCGGAAAAACATAGAGTATTTCGACACCTTTAGGTCTCATAACCCGTAGACCACAGGTTCAATTCCTGTCCCCGCAACCATTTGTATGAATACAAAGCCAAAAAACGACTATAAAAGTTAGCAAAAATGAGAGCCAGTGATACTCGGGTATAGCCCGATGACTACTGACTTTTTATTTTGTTATTTTTTTGCTATGAAAAATATTGTGGAACTTCATAAAAAGTTTCTCGTGTACTCAGAAATATTTAGCGGTTATTCGCCTCGAACAATAACAAGCCTTAAAAACGAATTTTGATTGTTATTAAAATATAAGCCTATCCAGTATATTGAAGAACTGAACAGGGACTTTATCGAAAGCTTCATTATTCACGGAAAAATTGATAGAAAATGGGCACCAAAAACAATTAAAAACCATATGTGTTCATTAAGCCTTTTCTTAAAATGGTGTGTGAATGAAAAAATCATTGAAGTAAACCCAATACTCGGAATTCCAAAGCCTAGAATACCCAAAAGGTCTATGAAATGATTACCCCAAGATCAAGCCTCAAATTTGATTGAATACACTAGAAATATGCCTACGCAATATCAATTTTACAAAGCGAGGTGAGTCGCGATTATCTCAACTTTTATTTATACAGGTATTCGTTTCTCAGAATTAAGAATGCTTAAAATGCCGGATATCGACTTAGCGAATAGAACCTTATTTGTTCAACAAGGAAAGTGAGCAAAAGATAGAATAATTCCTATGCCTATTTCATTAATCCATTCGCTAGAAAATTACTTAGAGCACCGTATTAGATTAAATAAAAAGTGCATCTACTTTTTTACTTCTAGCAAAAGCGATTCAGGCATGTGTTATAACTCGCTGAGAAGGTATATAACCAAGTAAAAGCAATATAGCTGAATTTCATTTTACGCCCATAAGCTACGTAGAACCTTTGCAACTCTGATGCTTGAGTGAGGTTGTGATCTGTATGCACTATCAAAAATGATGTGACATAGTGATATTAGTACGACAGAGAAATACTTAAGTGCATCTGTAAATCATCTTCATAGACAGGTGAATAAGCATCCATTGAATTTTTAATGTTGCCTATGGTGTATTTTGATTGATATTTCTTATATAAAAATATAAAAATATAAAAATATAAAAATATGAAATATCTATATTAAATCAAAAAAATGTATGGCTTTTTTTAAATGAAGCTTATCTAAAAACATATCACCATCTACGCTAGCATTAGGTGAGGCTGTAAAACCTATATAATTATCTACAACATAATTGTTGATTTTTCGAGATAATCTTGATGATATTTTTAATGTAAAGTCTTCCGGTAATTTGTAAATAAAGAATCCGCAAACAAGTAAACTACTATCATTGAAGTCTACTTGGATTTGTTCAGAAAAGTCTTGACCGCCTAATCGGTTGAATATCTGTACCATTGCATTTGCTAATTTAGATAACTCAGAAGGGACAACATAGTGATAGTTTATTCCACTCAACAATCGTCTAACCACAATATCAGCAAACATACCGGGTATAAATTCTCCATCATCATTTGTAGTTACATTGTAAAATAATGTATTACTCATAATCTTTGCACAAATAGCAATGGACTCTATCTTACTAATATCGTCATTATTCAAAAAGCCTAATTGAGAATTAACTACTAATTTATCTTTTTGTGATAAAAGTTCGTTGGTTGTTAACTCTATTCTTGAACAAATATCGTCAGTAAATTTTTCATACAACCACTTTCTAATATTATTATTATTATCTTGCGCATTTAAAAGTTTCTCTAATCGTAAGGAAAAGTATTCCTCTTCCCTCGATGAAGGTAAAGTTCGTTCTTCGCCAAAAATAAGATAATCAATAGAAACATTTAGTTCTTCTGCAATCCTTGCTAGCACCTCAAATTTGGGGCTAGAAACTTGTGTTAAATATTGGCTAATGGCACTAGGGGATACACCAATAGCCTCTGCCAATTTTGACTTAGTGTGTTTGTTTTTAGGATCGGTTATTAGCCTATTAAGCGTTTCTGAAAATCTAACTTGCATTTAATTAACTCTTAATTATTTTATATATGCTTAATATTTGATCTTGACATGCATAATAATTGTACGATATAAATTAATTATAAATAAATTAATTAAAAAATGAAAGTTAATTTTATGCCTGTAACATACGGAAAATTTATAGAAAGCGAGTTTGTGAGTGTGTTAACGCAAGATCAGCCCAGTAAAGTTGAATCATATGCAGCAGAACTTTTCAGAAGTATGGTTAAACACCCTCACTTTCCTTGCTTAGGCGCTCATGGAGCTGTGAGTCGAAACTTATTTCGCCTTGGGGTATATGAAAGTGAAAGTGTAACTGAAAATGCTCAGCAAATAATAAACGCCCTGTCCTTTTTTGAAGAAGAGCGTAATGAAGAATCTTCAGTGTTTGCTACATATGTTGCTATTTTTCTTAATTGGGAACCAACCAACGAAATAGAATTTGAGAGTTCATTATGGAAGCAATTGAAATCCATTAACAATATTGATTGCATGTTGGGTAATAAATGGGATGAAAGTGTATCGGATGATCCTAACAATCCTAACTTTGGTTTCTCTATAAACGGCAAGGCGTATTTTGTGATTGGAATGCATCCCTGCTCATCTAGATGGTCGAGGCGATTTATTTGGCCAGCTTTAGTTTTCAATGCTCACACTCAATTTTCAAATTTAAGAGAGGAAGGAAAGTTTGATTCAATGAAGAAGAAGATACGAAAAAGAGATATGAAAATTCAGAATTCGTATAACCCGATGATGGTTGGTTCAAAAGAAATTTCTGAAGCTAAGCAATACTCAGGAAGAGATCATAGTGACGCAGAGTGGTCATGCCCATTTACTAACTTAATAAATAGAGGTTCAAATGAATAAAAATATAATCGATATTTCCAGAAGTATAAATAATGATGCACTTGTATACCCTGGTGATGATGATATTTCGATGTCTACATTATGCGAAATAGAAGGCGGTTGCCCTTGTAAGATTACTAAACTAGATGGTTGGACAAGTCACTTTTTGACCCATGTTGATGCTCCAAGACACTTTTTTCTTGAAGGAAAAACTCTTGATGATATCGAACTGGGTAGATTCATGGGGTCAACTAAAGTCGTAAAGTTTGATGCGAATATTATAGATGCAAACTTCATTAAGCAGGTTGAGCTTGGAGATTGTAAAAATTTGTTAATCAAAACACGCCACTCTAAAGGTTTCGTAAAAGGTCAGTTCGATGAAAATCATGTTTACATTTCTAAAGATGGCGCTGAAGAAATAGTAAAAAGAGAAATAAATTTGGTTGGTATCGACTATTTGAGTGTAGATAAATATGGAGATGAAGATTATCCAGCTCATAGAACATTACTTGGCAATGAAGTGATTATATTGGAAGCGACAAACTTAGAGTTTGCTGACGAAGGAGAATATCAACTTTATGCTTTACCATTAAAGATTTTTGAAGGTGATGGTTCACCTGTTCGCGCTGTTTTGATTAAGTAATAGGTATATAAATATGTTTTCTCTTTCGTCTCTAAGAAAAGTTGAGTATGACATAGAATTAAGGCATCACACTTTAATAGCTAATGCTGACAGTCAAAATAAAGCTCTTGTTGATACATTACATGGGCATCTAGACGTTATAGATAACAAAACTTCTGTTTTACTTACCTTTAACGCTTTATTGGTAACTATACTAGCTATTTTGATTGGTACTAATAACATTGAGGATTCAGTTCCGTTTTTTGATTATTTGAGAATTCCTGTAATTTTCAGTTCAATAGGTGTAATGATTTCGACTGTTATGTGTCTGAAAAGCTTGGATATTATTGGTGCGCATTCAAAAAGTGATAAAAGTATTCAAAGTTACATTCGTGATACTACAAAGGTTGTTTCAACTAGAACTCAGAAGTATTTAATAGCACTTTTTTTAACGGAGGTGTGTTGTTTTGTAGGTCTAATCATTTTTGTATTAGGTCTTATATATTCATTATAGAGAGGGCATTATGAGAATATATATCCATCAAGAATCATTTAGATTTTTATGTAACAATTCAGAATATGCTGCAAGGCTGATAATCGATGGTCTAGTTAATGTGCATTTTATAAAAAATCTCTATCGTCAAATAGAGCTTTGTTCTACAGATATTTCCATGGAAGAGATAAGTTTTATTCAGAGCAAACTTAAGAATAAGAATATGTACAAAAACTTAAATAAGCTATTTTTTTCGATAGGGTACAGAGATACTCTTATGGGGGGGATGCCTAAACTAAAAAAGTTTTTTAGTTCTACTCGTGAAAGTATTAGTGCAAGTTGTTTTGATGATGGGTATTTTACTTTTGCTACCAATGTTGATTCAGCAACAACAATGTATAAAGATAGAGAGAGTATAAAGTCTCTACGCAAAAATATCGCTCTTAATAGTAGCTCTTCAAAAGTTAAAGGGTTAATTTTAGTTAAAGGTAGTAATTTATTTTTTGATGCTAACCTATCGGAGAAAGAGCAATTGCTTAGCTGTGATTATGGTATTTTTTTTGCTAAAGACAAAAAAAGGAAATCTTCAAATTTTTCTACATTAGTTAATAATTGCTTTCAGCAAACTTGGGATGAATTTTTTGATTGTAGTGTAATGAACCTGTGTATTGGACAAAGAATTGGACAAAAAAAAATCTTAATACGAAATAAGGTTCTCAGTTTATTAGAATTTTGGGATTATGAAGAAGAATATATATAAATTAATGGGGATAGGTGTAGGCCCGTCTAATTTAAGTCTTGCCTGTTTGATAGCTGAAAAAGGAATTATTTCTAATCAGGAATTAGCTTTCATAGAGGCAAATGAGAGGATCACTTGGCATAGTGGTCAAATTTTGCCAAATGCAACTATGTTAAGTGATTATGTTTGGGATTTAGTTTCTCCTGTAGAGCCTACTAGTAGGTTTAGTTTTTTAAATTACATGAAAGATAAGGGAAAGTTACAAGAGTTCTTAATTTCAGGAATCAAAAGGCCGCGTCGTAGTGAATTTGAGGATTATTTAAATTGGTCAGCAAGACAAATTCCTTTTATTGAATTTGGTCGGAAAATAATTAATATAGACTTTAATATAGAAAAATCACTTTTTGAAATCAGTTCAGATATTGATGGTGAAGAGGTATTGGAATTTGCTCAAAACATAGTTTTAGGGGTGGGGAAGAAGTACATTCCAATATTCAATTACCCCAAAAGTAGTAAAGTTATATTGGCATCAGATTTTATGCATAAAATTATTTCACCGTTGAATTTGGATGACGTTGTAGTAATTGGAAGTGGTCAATCTTCAGCTGAAATTATTAGCTACCTAATTAACAATACATGTGTGAATAAAATAACTTGGATAACGAAAGCAGCTTCTATAAATGATATAGATAATAGTCCTTTTAGAGGAGTGGCTTTTACAGATATTGGCTCTCAGAAACACTTTGCAGAATGTGATAATTTAAAAAACACTTTAAGAAACAAGGAAAAGCCATTGGTAAATGGAGTTGATCCTAGTTTTTCTGAAGAATTGTTTGAAGATGTATTCTATTGGAGTAATCGAGAAGATAAGTTATTTGAAGTAATAACTAATTCAACAGTTAACAGCATAGGTGAAGTTGATGGTTTACTAAATATTAATTTTAAAAAAGAGGGAAAAGAAAAGGCTTGTCTGTATTCTAGTCTTGCGATCATTTGCACAGGGTTTAGTAGTGGGGTTCATTCAGATATTTTAAGTGACAACCTTACATCAATCTTGAAACAAAATGATATTACAGAAAATTATGAATTTAAAGTATCAACAAATAGTTCTATGTGGCTCCAGTCCAATAATATTATAAGTCATGGCGTCACAGACTCCAATTTCATAACTTCACCAAGTAGAAATAAGAGAATTATAGAATCTTTAGGATCTAATAAGAGTTAACTTTACTTCATTATTAGATATAGGAATTAAAGTTAGATGTCTTTGCCAATATCATGATTATTAGAGTTTTTATTTCTACTCTCACGAATTTCTTTTTTTCTAAGCTCTATTATTGACCCATTTGTAGCTTGATTCTTGTGAAGGTGTGATTCTATAAGTGTTAGTTCATCACTTGCAACTAAGCCTTTTTGAGTTAAAGAATGAAACTCTTCAATTGAAAAGGATTCGACAGCCATATCAAGTGTTGTTTGAGTTATTTTCATTGCTGTTTGAAGATCTTCTTGAGAACCTAATCGGTCTGTCCAACCTTGTTGATCATGAAAATGAAAGCTAGCTTCAATATTTTGCCAAGCCTTATAAGCTTTAGAATAAGCTTTAGCTTTTTCTTCAAGGGAATCATTTATAGGGTGGTAAAAGTGAGCTTCCAAAGTAATACACCAGCAAAAGTAACGTACTAGTAATTTTGTGCCTGATTGCTTTGATTTTCAATCAGAAAAACACTACCTTAATCATATATGGAACAAGCATTTTCACCGCAACTATGCGAAATATCTGACAATATGGGATTAGGGTTATATCAGCGTCTAACAACGCAAGAAGCCTCATTATTTTTACGTTGCCCACTAAAAAGTATTCAACAACTTATTACTCAAAATAAAATTGGTTATATAACACTCCCAAATGCTGAGATTGAGTTCTTTGGTTACATGCTTCTTGAATATATGTTGAACCATATAAGTGAACCAATAAAGCAGGCTAAGAAGCCTGAGAATAAAAACCAAGAAAGAATATTAAGGTTAGATGAAGTAACCCAATTGGTAGGAGTGAGCCGTACTACACTATGGCGTATGGAACGAAAAGGAGATTTTCCTGCTCGAATACCACTAAGTAGTAGAAGTGTTGGTTGGCGTTCTATTGATATAGATAATTGGATGAAAAATAGATAATGCTTTTTAGTTTTATCAAGTACAGCAAATATCTCAAGTCGTGTACACGACTGATAATTCTGTTATACTAAAGATCTACACATAAGTAATTATAGGAGGTGTGTATGGCTACTACATCTTTTGAAAAGAGCTTTGTAGTTACAGATAACGATTCAATCGCGCAAGTAAAGAAGGATTTAGCTAATCCTGTTAAAGTTGTTGTTAAACAACGTGATTATAAAGCCGATAAAAAGAAAGGTCTCACATTATTAGCACAACAGTTGTCAGCCTTGGGGACTTAGTCGAAGAGTTTGGTATTCAATCGACCACAAGTCTCCTTTCCTCGTTTTCATGCCCTCAAAATTCCGATGTAGAACATTTCCTTTTAAATCAAGCTTTTGATTTTGAGAGGACAGGTAATGCGCGTACTCGTCTAATTCTTGATAATAAAACAGGTGCTATTCTTGCCTATTTCTCCGTAACTATTCGAGAGCTTATTTTAGAAGGAGCCAATATTTCCAGAAGTGAAGTTAAGCGTCTGGATGGTTTTAATAAGAAAGCTGAAAGAGTACAAGCTTTTCTTATTGGTCAAATTGGTAAAAATTTTAGTATTGATAAAAATCCCATTACATTAAGTGGCATACTTGAAGAGGTTTACTCAGTTTTTAGTCAAGCACGAGAGCTAATTGGCGGAAGAGTTGTCTTTTTGGAATGTGAAAATAATGACAAGTTAATTGAATTATACTCTAAGCACGACTTCAAACTATTAAATACAGTGCCACAAGATGACTCAGGTTTATTAACCATGTACATAAATGTCCATGATTAGAAAATAATTATATATTTTTCAGTTATTTTTTTATCTAGGGTTAATTTTAATATTTATTTAAAATTCAAATGCTTAATTAAGGTTTTAAAGTTCAGGGGTATAAAGTGGGGTGTCAATGATATTTCCCATTAAGATAATTTAATTAAAACAAACAGTTAAGCTTCGCATGGGCGGTATGATGTAATAGAGTTAAAACTCTAATGTTGTATGTTGTAAGTCTAATCACTTAAGAGAAAGCCCGAATAGCAATATTCGGGTTTTTTATTCGTTATTTATAAGTATGTTAACCACATTTTTCATGCCTTAATTATGTATATTTCTGACGTTAATTTATTGATCCTTTAAAGGTTAGTAGCAAGCTCATTGAGTTAATAGCGAACATCCAAGCTACCCACGTTATAGGTCGCCTTATTTAAAAATTCCGGCCATTGAAATTATGTCAGAAAGCAATCAACTCTGAATTCCTGAGTAATTATTCAATAGAAAAACGAACAAGGCATTAATAAATATAATCATTTTATACAAAATTTTTATTTTACTTTAAAACCCTTAATTGCTGAATAGTTTTATAAACGTCACGCGATAAAGGTGAAAGAACTGTACCAAAAATCACAAAAAAAATAATACTTTTTGTAGGAATATGTGCAGTTATTGCAAGTGACGAAACCAAAACAAAGTTTATACCAGCTGACCATTTAATTAACTCTAGCTTCCATGACTGGAGTATAAGGCGCGCTTCAAGTTTATTGATTATTTTTAAATGATGCCTAATCCGTCTTGCAGCATCGACCACTTCAACAGCAAGTTTATTGTGTGTAGTATTGTTAGATAGATAAGCAACATCTTGATAAATCGATGAACTTTTTTCTGAACGAATAGCTTCTAACAATTCATTCTGATACGTATTAGGAGAAGTAAGAAAAAGCTCATTAAGATCTTTACGCAAATTAAGAAAATCTTGCGGCGCTAAAGTAGTTGCTTTATCTAGGTCTGCGAATGAGCTAATTAATTCAACTACAGATTTAGACCATGTACACATAACTTTCTCATTAAATCTTTTTCTTAGCTTTGGTTTAAACAATTCAATAAGAGACGATGTCAAAACGCCCAGCGCGCCAATCAGTCCAATTAATCCTGTCAAATGATCATTTAAGTATTCCATCTATTGATACCTAAAATGTTGTTCGTTGCCATACTTCAATGTTTGTTGATGGTAAGGCAGTACCGCTTATAAAGGCGTTTAAATCATACAACCCGGGATCAATTGTAGTTATTGTATTTTTTCGTATATAACCAATAATTCTAAAATCAATTTTGGTATACGTATTACTATCCGCTCCGACACTTTGCGCGTCTCCAGATTTTTGAGAATCGGAACTTTCATTGGTTAACTTTGCAAGCTCTAGCTCTTTATCTGCCGTAAGCTCAGATTTTTTTAAATCTGTGCGTTGAGTCAGCATTGTTCCAGCTAGTGTGGTCAATGAGTTTAGTGCAGTAGAGATATCCTGATCTCCGTTAACAGCTGTTAATTTCCAACCATCAGAAACCGTTGCAGAAACTTTTCCGCCAAAGATTCCAGGGTTTAATTGGAGATTGAAAGGCTTTGAAGTATCAGGAACATAAAACACTTCAAATGACTTTGATGGATCTGTTGGTATGTATCTATAAATACTTTCATCGGTAGAACCAGATTTAGCGGCAAATTCTTTTGTATTTTCATTTAAAACTGAATCGTCTTTTTTGTCATCTATCTTCTTCTGATCAATTTTTGTGATGGACTTTACTTCATTTACAGCAGTGGATGGAATAGCTTTGAGTACTACAGGAGCTCCATCGTTGATATTCTTTAACTTCTTTAAATCGGCAATTCCCGCATTAATATCATTACTAAATTTATATAATGCAGTCGTCACACCGCCAAGCGATACTACGGCGTATAGTTCACTACTTCTATCTTTTTCTATAGGCTCTTTTACTAGTAGAACAGGTTTTGGCAAATAATAAGGTATACCATTACCAGTATGCCCAGAGTGCGTTTCAATAGTTGTACACGCTGTTAGAGTATTCAAAATCAAAGTGGTTGCAGCAATTATTCTTAATTTCATTCTATTCCCCTAGTATTTCTTCCAAATTTAAAAATATTCTCCATATTGGTGTTACAACGGCCCCTTCATCACTGCCACCAATAACGATTCCAATCGGACGAAGGTTTTCATCGATCAATAATGCTCCTGAATCCCCTTTTTTGGAGACACATGATGTCTTCAGTTGACTATCAAATCCAAAATAATTACCACCCAATTCCATAGTCCAACGAAAATTTGTGTCGAGAATTACTCCTGTTGATTCGCCAGATGTTCTTCCATTGAACATGACATTCGTGTCCTCAATCGGTATTGAATACTCATGAATATTCAATTCAGGGTAATAGGATTCCTCAATTAATAAAGCTATACCTACATCCATAGTGTTAGGGAAAAAATTTCCATCGTCTAACCTATTGAATCCCTTTAGCCTCCCTATAATTCTGGGGGACTCACTGTCTTTTAGACCTGGACACAAAATCTTGTCATTTACGTTTGAGCCTTCAGGAGCTAAAACATGTGAGCACGATAGAATCCACTTTTTGGCGTTATACTCAAACACACCAGCACAAGTGCCCGTTTCACCTGACTCATGTCCAATACTTAATAGACTCATAATCGCAAATTTATCAATAGAATTATTTGAATAAGTGTTAAGACTTCAATTTATCTCTCAAATTTTTCAAAAAAAGACAAAACAAAGAAAAAAGCTACGAAAACAATCCTTTAATCGAAAAGAGTTTGATAGATAAGAATAGTAATGGAGTTTTTGTATCCCTTTTTCCAATATTTAATACCGTTTCCAAGCGAACGCTTCAAAGACGAAACAACGGAAAATACACCCATAGATGCAAACGTCCCTATACTAAATCTAATATAAGCTTAATCAAAGGTATGTGCAACTACCAAAAATTGCAATCCACTCAGATATCATTAGCCGTTAGCTACAAGGTTTTGATAAGGAAGTCTTATTAGACATGCCTAGCTAATGGCTGAAAGTACCGAGTGACAAAAAACACTAAAAGCGCTACAGAATAGTCGCCAGCGAAAAATGCCTCAAAGTCATCAAAAAAGTAATCGAGAAGTTCTGTGCTGAATTTAATGAAAGAGGCTGTTTTGCTTCTAGTACTCAGCAGCCTTTCGAGCTTTCTTCCTCCATCGACTGCAATTGGCTAAGAGGATCAAAAGTCGAGATAAATTAATTCTTGAATTTAGTGAACTTTGGGCAACTGTTGACAAAGTTAGCCTAAAAGCTACTTTTATTGTGTGTTGGAATATGAATGATTAGTTTTATTGAACATGTGTTTATAGCGACTCTGTTTTCGAAAGTGATGAAACGTTATGAATTTTTAAATCAAAGAGTAAATTCGTTAAAGTTCAGCTGGTTAACTTTAGTCATGAATTCGTATGGGTATAAAGTGGGGTGTCGTCACTAACTCCCATGTAACTAGCTGAATAAAAACAAGTAGATATGCGCTACATGGGCGGTATGATTCAATAGGGTTTATGCTCTAAATTATTCAGTTCTAATCATTAAAAGAAAGCCCGAATAGCAATATTCGGGCTTTTTTATTTCTATTGCCTCGCCCTAAAAGTGTAAACCTATTCTAGGACGTGACATTGCTAATAAAATTAATTCTGGTAACTTATTAATGTTACTTATTAAAAATCAGCGTGAATTTCTATAATATTCTATTTTATTAATGAGAATTGTTTTAAATGATCCACTCGCTAATATGCAGTCAGGTATAAAGATGTGAAATGATCTCTGCACTTCTAATTGAGGTCGGAGCGGCATGTTGTTTCGGATCTTGTGTAACGGAAACACGACCTTTTGGAACCTGTTAAATTTCCATAAGGGAACAACATATATAGGAGATTGTAAATGACAGCAAACAATATATTGAGAAATGTCCACGAAGATCTTTATGATATCGCAGGAGATAAGAACGGCGTATTTATAGGGGATTATACTCTCAAAAAATTATCCATAGAGGCTTTTTATGAAACAGCAACGCGATCTATGGGATCGTTTTTGGTTCTTGAAAATCATAAACCTTTTGCGGTAAAGCTAAATCAGTTTAAAAAAACGTCTGGTAGTTCAAATGTTAAGTATGAAGCTGCCCTGACTCAGACTAATGATGGCATATTTCTGGAGATCTTAGGAGGTTTCCAAATTGATCTCCTTCTTGGCCGCTGGGAAAAGGGCGTAGACCCTGCAAGCGGTGACGAAATAATGACAATGCCGAACCCCCTCACGCGTGTGGTTATGAAAATGCGGAATATGCGTTTTCAGATCTCGGCAGATGAAACGACTCTGAATATAGCTGCACTTGAGGGCGATTTCATTCCTAAGATGATTCGTCTTTTGAAAGAAGGTGCTTTGATCGATGAGCTTAAGGAATGCGCAAGGGTATCAGGGCGTAGCGATATTGACGAAACCTATCTTGCTAGGGTTGAAGGAGCAATGGCTTTCCGTATGGCGCAAGAAATCATCCTTGGAACCTTCCCTGATGTTCAAAAGCTCAAATACATTGATCTATTTCCAGGAGCGTCATTTTCAGCACCTGTTGCGATTCATATAGGGGGACATTCCGAAGGCGGAGGGATGACTCCTTCAAAGGCTACCTTGATCATTGTGCCGGATAGCATGGAAATTAACAGGAACATCTGTCTGTGTTTGCCTACAGGAGACAGGATGGGAGACAGAGAGCCAACACAACAACCAGATGTAACTAATCAAAACGGCGATGTTGTCGTGGGGGGAAGAAGAGGTACTGGTGGACGAGTGACCGATATTGATTCTCAGAGCTACGGATTTGGTGATTTTGGTATGTATATTCCGAAAAAGCAAGTCGATGAATTCAATGTAGACTTCCGACCATCTCTTACATTCAGAGACAAGGATAATGGTTTTATAGGATACAAATTCCGTGCTTCCGTGAGTTTTTCTGACTTTAATATATCTCTTGAAACAACCTCAAGGTGGGGGGCAATTCTACTAAGCTTTAATATAGAGATGGAAGGGGATGCTGATATCACTATGGATATAGGGTATGGCAACCGCGCCAAAATTGGAGAAGTAGACGTAGAACAAAATGGCAAAAGTAAAGTTTCGATCCGATTCTATCCGGTTATTGAAGATGGGGTTATTCTGCTAAAAGCGGAAATTCAGGAGCTGGAAGCAATAGATCTCACAGTTGATGCAGATTTGTTTTCGCGGATTGGCTCTCCATTTGGAACCAAATGGGCACTTATTGGATGGATATTTGACAGAGTGTTAGATGATTTCCTTGAACGTGAGTTACCGAAGGGGATTGAAGACGAATTACGTGATTACATAAACACCAAATCATGGAAATTGTTGAATATCAATCAATGGCTCAAACTGAATGGAGCATATAGGTCATTTAATACTCGACAACAAACAGCTTTTTATAACGGTCATAAAGGGTCATTACTGGTATCAGGAGGACTCAATGGCTAGCTTCTCAATACGGTGATAAGCCTATCAACACTATGGAATTGGCAAAAGCAGTTGGATAAATTCGCTTTACAAAACAATTTAGCCAGCAGTTTTTGCCATTAATCGGTAAAAGTAGAATATCAAAAACCGAATTTTGAGTATCATTCATACTAACTTTCAAAAATTTATTTGTTGTTATTGCATTACTAATTTAACCACATAAACACCTATTACTCTAACAATAACCGTCAATAAAGGCCTGATGCCTAACCTCCTTCCTTCTTAGTAATTTGAAAATTTTCCTGTTATTTTTTGAGCATAAGAATAATATGTAGAAACTATGTACTCAGATTCTTTATTAAACAAAACTATTATTACGCAAAATAGCTTTTACAAAAGTGATTGCTGAATACCGACAACGAAACAGTAGAATCTCAATACGCGAGTTAGAGAGTTTTGTCGTATATCACGCGGGAAGAAAGTTGCTAACAAGCTAATTTATACATAGAGTAATAGAGGTTGCTATTAGTAATTACTCGTTAATTCTCGTCAAGATTTACCTACAATTTGTCCAAATGTTTTAAAATTCCGCTTTTGATATAAAGCACTAGGGTATAAATTTAATGAACAAAAAACTTAGAGTTTTGATTTTATGACCTAAAATAATTCTTATTATATGAAATCATGTGATTTCATTAAAATTCAATAGGTTAGTGTGAGTGTTTAATAGTTAGGGGTATAGGGTGGGGTGTCAATGAATTTCCCATGTTATAAAATTCTTATTAAACAATGAGATAGGCTATACATGGGCGGCATGATGTAGTTCATGGGTTAAAACTGCCATTAGCATGGTTATTGTTGCGCTTGCTAGAAACTTACCTATGCGTCGCTTACAAAGCCTTGCTACTGACAATTTTTCCTACGTGAACCTTTAGCGTATAGCAAAAGCCCGAATAGCAATATTCGGGCTTTTTTATTGGTAGTTTATGGATATACTAACAACGCTTTTTATATCTTAATTGTGCATGTTTTTGTTATATTTTGACCGATGTAACTCGTGGCATAATCCCATAGTCTGAATCAATTCACTCCTTAAATGGGCACCAATAGCATCGTTTGTTTGAATTGGTGCGTATTCCCATTCTTTAATACATACACTCTAATTTAATTATTAACGCATCAAACTTTTGGCCTTAGCTTCTCAATAACTCCTGTGCTCACCCAGTATAAGTTTGATAATCCGTTTTCTTCGTTAAATCGGCTAAAAAATAAATATTTTCCATCTGGCGTGACGCTTGGAACTGCTTCAAAAAAGTTGGAATTAACCGTATCTCCAAGGTTAATTGGTTTTGTCCATGTTCCATCTTTATTCTTAAAATAAACATAAATATCGTGTTGTCTTTCCTTATCTTCTTTGTTTCGAGCATTTACCAATAAATAATCTTGAGATGGGGAAATAAAGGCGTGAAGTCCAAATTCAATGTCAACTTCCTGTACTTTGGGAAAGTTTCCATTGTTATTAGGTGCATAGTAGGTTTTCATTTTTGATATATTAAAATAATAAAGGTCGCCGTTGTTAGCTTGAACCGGAAAGAAAACATGATCGTCATTTATAGGTGAATCAAGTTTTTTTGCCTTACTCCACGTATTGTCCAAACGATCTACATACCATATTTTATTATCCGTATAGTCAGATTTAGCCGTGGTAAAATAAATTCGTTTACTATCAGCGGTGATAAATGGATGCATTTCTTGCTCTTTTTTTCCTTTGGTGAAGTTTGCTTTTTGAATCGGTTTCCAATTGTTATTTTCGAGTTTTGAAAAATAGATAACACCATTTTCGTCTTTGTTATGTGCTTTAAAATATATTTCATCTAAATCATAGGAAAACGTAATTCCGCCTTCATATCTGCCATTGATTGAAACAATTCCAGGAGCGAAAACTTCTGGGATTAAACCGGGTGGCTTTTGCCCAAGATAGGGGCCTTCTAAAACTGGAAACTCATCTTGACCATAACTATTGTTACTGAAAGCTAGAATAGAAAACAGCAGAACAATTGAAATACAAATATACTTCATAATTTACCTTTAATTTGATATCAACGAACGATTAAGACATTCGTGTAAATGTGGTTAACGACTTATTAAGAACAGATAGCGCCGCACTGAGAAGTGCGGCTTTAATGCCTGTTATAGGGGGTGCTATTTGGGCCTAAGTGTCGCAATAATTTGCGCATCTACCCAGAATACATCTCCTTTCCCTTTGCTATCAGGAGCAAAAAAGAAAAGGTATTTTCCATCTGGCGTTACGTATCCTCCACGTTCTGACGCACTTGTATTTATTTTATCTCCTAAATTAATGGCAGATCCCCAAGAGCCGTTTTCCTGCCGAAAACTAACGTAGATATCACTACCACCATAGCTACCATCTCTTTTACTATCCCACAAAATATAGGACTCATCAGGTGCAATGAAAGGGTGAACGTTCTGTTTTCCGGTATTTATCTCTTTACTAAGTAGCTTCGGGGCTTCACGTTTACCATTGATTAGTCGAGAGTATCGAAGAACAAAATTTCCTTCTTTAGGGTATTCATCAAAAACATAAGTACCTTTGGATGAAGTCGTAAGACGCATGATGTCGAAGTCTTCAAACGCAGAACCAAGACTTTTAAACTCTGACCATCCCTCATCGGTTCGCTCACTATATTGGTTTTTAAAAAACATAGTTTTACCATCAGGAGAGATAGACGCACCCACCCCAGGCTCCACTTCTGACGCGTGCCATCGATTATTCTCGTATTTAAGAACAAAGTGCGAATCTTTTCCACTTTTGTTGTTTCTCCTACTAAAGTAGAACTCTTTCATGTCGGGTGAGAAGCTAGGGCCCCACTCATGATGCTCTGTCGAAACAATACCAGGAGCGAAAACTTCGGGAGTTAAGCCTGGAAGTTTTTGCCCGAGATAGGGTCCTTCCAAGACTGGAAGCTCGTCTTTACCATAACTATTGCTACTGAAAGCTAGAATAGAAAACAGCAGAACAATTGAAATACAAATATGCTTCATAATTTACCTTTTATTTGAAATCAACGAATTATTTAACTTCCATATTGAAGTCGCATTCTGTTGATGTAACGTTTAAATGTGATTGAACAAGCGGTCACTTTAAGTCAAGCAAGTTTAAAACACCTGACGTCCTAATGATTTTTTGCTGATTTTTTCTGACGGAGATAATCAACTTATTAAGTGCATATAACGTTTTTATGGAGGATTCTCAGTAATATGACGAAGTATCATTAGAGAATATATCGCAATATTTTGAGGCTAATTTCCGCCTAGCGCACAAATTTAGAATTAGCAGTTTTATGGTGAATGACCATTTTTGTGGCGAAACAGATTATATATTAGAAGAATTACCTTTGAATTTGGACTGATTTAAAATTAACACAATGTTATGAATGCTTACTTAAAGTAGTAAATCTATGAATAATTTGTGGCTAATTTAAATTATGGGCTAGTACTAGCATAAAGTAGAGGATGACTACTCTGCCCATGTAATTAGTTTAATAATAAATAGGCAAATGCTGTATGGATATCGTAATGTTGCTCACTGGTTAAAACAGTTATTAGCTTCGTTATTGTTGCGCTCCTAGAAACCTACCTATGCGTTGCTTACAAAGCCTTGCTACTGACAATTTTCCCTATGTGAACCTTTAACGTATAGCAAAAGCCCGAATAGTGATATTCGGGCTTTTTTTATTTCATATTTCGATTTGTAAAATAATAATAACTAAACTGAACAACTACTCTCAAATGTGAGTATAGCTATTCTAACTCTTAAAACTTTGCCAAGGACCCGTTATCGCAAGTGTTGTAGTGGGGGAGTATAGATTCACAAATAATGTTTTTCCGTCGGGAGAAAAACATGCACCAGCGGGCTCAGTTTGTAATTTTATCCGGGCAAAGTCATAAGTGTGGCCATCAGGGGTTACACCTTTAAGATGGTTATCAACCTGTTCTGTGTATTGGTCTTCACATACAATGAGATGACCATTAGGTGCTACAGTAAGATTATCGCCGTAGTTTAGTGATTGCTTTTGCTCGCTTTCCACAAATAAGCTAAGTTTTCCAGGGGCGTTCTTTTCTAATGTACTTCCTTCAGATGTTGAAGGGACATAACGCATGATTTGTCCTAGCTTTTTCGCGCCGCCATTAGTGCAACAGAAATACAACTCGTTATTAGCCCAATGAATCCCTTCCCCTCGTGCAAATAAGGCTGCACCGGCTTTATGGCCGCGAATTCGTAAGTCGTCATCAGGGCTTTCTGGGCTATCAAGATCAATCCAATACGTTGCCATTTCTGTATGTAATTGCATTTCTTGCTTTTGCCAATTACGAGTATCAAATTTAGGCTGTTGGCTAATGACCAAAGCCTGCAACTGTCCACCTTGGTGCAAATTATCTCGTACTTTCGGAATAAAGCGATAAAGTAAGCTATCGCCTCTATCTTCCGTCATGTAAACAATGCCAGTACGTGGGTCAACACAAGCTGCTTCATGGTTAAATCTTCCCATGGCAATAATAGGTGTTGCTTTCACCAATGATTTGGCATTGGCAGGCACTTCAAATACGTAACCATGGTCTTTACTTAGCTTAGTATCTGCTTTGGTTGTCGACTCTTCGCATGTTAACCAAGTGCCCCAAGGTGTAATACCACCAGAACAATTACGAATAGTACCGAGTAGTGACATAAACTGTTGTTCAACTTGCTGCAATTTATGGTTATAAATTATTGTGCTGGTACCGCCGGGCAATGGATGCGTGCTTTGAATGCTGTCATAAGCTAAATCACGCATTTGTGTATTGAGTGTAGTAATTTTTTGTTCATCAGGCGAAAGTTCATGATTTCGAATTAAGGCAAGTCGTTCTTCGTCAAGATAAAAGCAGCCCATGCCGTCTGCACTATCAGGAACAGTTAAGCCATCGGCCATTTTCTCGCCCAACGATGAAATCACCTGATATGAAAAATTGGCGGGTAAATCAATTAAACCGTTAGGGTCTTCAAGCAGTTTTCCATACGCTTTAGGAGATGCATGCCTGTCACGTTTAAGCGATGACGCATGTAAGTGTTGAGACAACCCTGCGAAAGCAAGTGTAACTAAACCTTGGTTAAATCGGCGTCTTGAAATCATACTCATTACTCTCGTTGATAATCGGCAAATAATTAAAACAGGCCCATTCAATCAGGCTATCGGTCAAGGTTTTCTAGAACGTAACCTCAAGTAACTCTACAGAGTCATCAAAAATCATCGTTTGTAATTTTCCTTTACCTTCAATATTGACGGTATTGACTTGGCTTGGCCATATATCTCTGAGTGCATTGTGGCTAATACTCAGCTTTTCTAATACCTGTGGTTCACTTGTTTCTTGGTAGACCCAAAAGAATTGGCCGTCGTTTTCATAACCAATTGAAGTTAGCTTTAACTCACTACCAGCAGTGAACATTGAAAAGTGCTTGTTAACATAGTTGCTAAACTGTTCTTGTGTTTTTTTTGAGCCGATAATGTCGGCATCTTTACCAAAAATATGTTTAACCGCATGTTCAGCGTCATGTATTCTGAAACGATGCATGATCTCAATACTGTGCGTTCTTGGGTTAAATGAAACTGTACTAATAGCCGACTTTTGCTGATGAGCAAAAGAGTATGGAGCTGCAAAAAGCAGCCCCAATATCAGCATAATAATGAAGTGGTTACTATTCTTCATTGTTACCTTTAGTTTCCTTCTCGTCTTTCTTTAATTCTGTTTTTATATCTTGCATGATATCTCGAGAAACCTTCTTGGTAGACTTCTTCTTTTTATATGCTTCGATACGCGACGGAATAATTTGACGAGGGTAGTGGTTATTATGCACATCGACATCTGCAGTTTCCCAACGAGGGTCAACCGTAACACTTACTAATTCTTTGTCTTTGTCAGTAATAATCAATTTACTTACAGCCTTAGGCGTACGACGCCAAATTTCAGCTGGAATATATTGAGTTTCTTTGCTGCCATCAGCGAATGTTAGCTCTAGGATAATTGGCATCACTAAGCCGCCTTTATTAGAGAAGTCTAACACGTAGTAGTTTTTGTCTTCTTTAATCGCGCGGTCTAGAGTTTTACGTTCCCAAGGTTTTAGTTTCTTAAGGAATTTTTGATAGCTATTTCGCTCTTTATTGGTCACGGTAAAACGATCGTTTTCGTCGTAAAAATCTGTGATGTCTGAAAAACGCTCAACCCATAACTCTTTACCTTCAGCCTTATTACGTTCGTCAGTTTTAGACAATGGTTTGTCTAATTCTTCTTGGCGCAGGCGATCAAAGTCAATATCAGGGTTTTTGGTATCTAAACGTAATTTCGATATTTTATCTAAAGAAATATCAACATGATCTGTGCTGTAAAACCAACCTCTCCAGAACCAATCTAAATCAACGCCTGAAGCTTCTTCCATGGTACGGAAAAAGTCAGATGGTGTCGGGCGTTTATACTTCCAACGTGTCGCATATTCTTTAAAAGCAAAGTCAAATAGCTCACGACCTAAGATAGTTTCACGCAGAATATTCAGTGCAACAGCAGGCTTAGTGTAGCCATTTGGTCCTAAGCGTAAAACACTGTCTGATTGGGTCATAATTGGTACTTGCGTAGAAGACTTCATGTAACCGACAATGTCACGTGGCTCAACACCCCATGGAATTGTAGGATCCCATTCACGACCTGCAACACCATCTAAGAAGCTATTTAGGCCTTCGTCCATCCATGTCCATTGGCGTTCATCAGAGTTAACTATCATTGGGAAGTAGATATGACCAACTTCATGAATAACAACACCAATTAGGAAGCGCTTTTCCGCTTGAGTATAGGTTCGGCTACCGTCTTTTTGTAATTCAGTACGTGGCCCATTGAACGTTATCATAGGGTATTCCATACCGCCTACTGGTCCGTTAACAGATTGAGCAACAGGATAAGGGTAATCAAAAGAAAAACGAGAATAGACGTCTAATGTATGAATAATTGACTCAGTGGAATATTTCTTCCATAAATCGCCCCCTTCTTTTGGATAAAATGACATTGCCATAACTAAAGGCTGTTCCTCACCACCTTGTTGATGACCACGAGCGTCCCACATGAATTTACGTGATGAAGCCCATGCAAAGTCACGTACATTTTTAGCGCTAAATTTCCATGTTTTAGTTTTATTTGTGCCAGCTTTTTCGTTTTCTAACGCTTCTTCTTCAGTAACGATAAAGACAATACGCTCAGCTTTTTCAGCTTCTTTTAAACGTTTACGTTGTGTGGACGTTAGTACTTTTTTAGCATTGGTTAGTTCACCTGTAGAGCTGACAATGTGATCAGCTGGAACCGTTAGTTCAACATCATAATTACCAAATTCTAGCGTAAATTCGCCACGGCCAATAAACTCTTTGTTGGTCCATGCTTCATAGTCAGTGTATGCGTGAAGACGCGGGAACCACTGAGCTAATAAGAAAATGTCGTTACCGCCTTTGCGAGCATCGTCAGGAAAATGTTCGTATCCTGAACGAGCTGAAACTGCATCTTCTTCAACAATATTGAAAGCGTAATCAATACCGAATTTAACTTGTTTTCCTGGCGCTAATTTTTTGCGTAAATCAATACGCATATTTGTGCCAACGATAACATGGTGTAATTTATTACCCTTGCTATCTGTAACTGATTGAATGTCATAACCTACAACATTGTCTTCCATATATTGCTGGCGACGAAGTGCATCTAAACTTAATTGTGCTGGTTTGCTTGCTGTTGCCGCTGCCGTGCCTGGGCCTCGATTACCAATACCACCAAAGGTTGTTGTTGTTGCTGAAAGTGAATCATTACGGAATTTGTTTTGGTCTAACTGAACCCACAAATATTTCAGCGTGTCAGGAGAATTGTTGTAATAAGTGATTGATTGGCTAGCTTCGATTCGACGTTTTTTTTCATCCAATTTAGCTTTAATTTTATAGTCTACTTGTTGTTGCCAATATTGATGGCCGGGTTCACCTGCTGCATTACGATATACATTAGGCGTTGGCAAGCTTTCATCTAATTGACGAAACTTATCAATAAAATCGCCCTTAGTTTGTTGTACCGTCGCATTTGCTGCAGCAAGCGTTGTTAACGATAGCAAGGTTATTTTAATAAGTTTAACGAACATGGGGTTCCTTTTTACGCATTATTATAATTAGGCTGTGCTTTTGAAGCAGTTGTAGTTTGTATAACATTAACAGATGTTGTGTAGGTTTTATCAAATTTATAACACACATACACCACTAATGTTACATTGTATCATTAGTGGTGTTCAAGTAGTAATTTCTATTGTTTAGTATTGGGTATACTTAACACTTAATAAAACAAACGCTGAACACTATTTTAATGAATTATAAAGCAATAGAGCCTTAGTGAACATAAGGTTTATTAGCACAAAAAAAATTACATTCTCGTATAATTAATTTCACTTAACGATGTTACAAGTGAAATAAATACTTCTCTATTTTAAGGAAGGTTATCAAAACTTGATATCAATCAAATTAATATAAATGAGAATGATTTACATTGGCGCTCAGGTTTTTTGGTACTCGTTACACTTACTACTGAGACGTTCATGAAAGCATTATCACCGTTATATCTAGCTATTGCAGCTGCCTTACCGTTTACCACTCCAACATTTGCTTTAGCAGCAGATGCAGAAGTTGCGGATAATAAAATTGAAGTTATCGAAGTTCGAAGCTTAAGACAAAAGCTTGATCAAGCTGGGCGTCTAAAAGATGTCATTCAGCAAACTGAAATTTTAGATGCGCTGACTATCGAAAATAAAAATGCATTAAGTTTAACCGCAGCAATTAATAACGAGCCCGGTGTAAATGTTTCAAACGAATGTTCAATGTGCGGTGTAAAGCGCATTATGCTCAACGGTATGAAAGGTGAGCATACCACTATTTTGGTTGATGGCTTACCAACACATACGTTAATTTCAGGCTTTTATGCAGTAGATGCTATAGCAACTACTGGTGTTGATAGAATCGAAGTAGCACGTGGCGCTGGCGCATCTTTAATTGCGCCAGAAGCGATTGGCGGAACGGTAAATATCATCACCAAAGAAGCTTATGAAAATACCGCTAACTTTGATTTTGCTAAAGGCTCTCATGACTTTACCGCTATGAAAGGTATGGCAACTGGGGTTTCTGAGGATGGTAAGACTGGTATCACATTTATTGGTCAATATGATAAACAAGACCAAGAAGATCATGATGATAATGGCGTAAGTGAAGCGCCATTTATTGAAAATTTTTCATTTACTACATTAGTGACTCAAGATCTATCTGACTCTAGCAACGTGCAAATTCGCTTATCGAAAGTGAACTCAGAAATCTTCGGTGGCCCGGTATTAGGCGACAAAGTTGACTCAATTGGTGAGGCTATTTCAGGTTACGACAATATAGCATCTGATCACCTATTTGAAGGTGATGATGTTCGCAATGAATATATTGGTAAGCCTTGGGAAACAACAGAGTGGATTGATACCTCTCGTGATGAAGCTTATATCAAATACCTTTCCGAGCTAAGTAATTATACCGTTGCTGAATTTGCGATTAGCTATGCTAAACATGAGCAAGACTCATTCTATGAAGGCATCGACTATCAAGCAGAAGATACTATGTGGTACGCCCGCGCTAAATTCGATATGGAATTATCAGATCAGCATTTTATTACTTTTGGCGCTGATACGCGTCGTGAAGAAATGCGCTCTTCAACTGATGCACTAGAAGCCGTTGAAGCGTATCAAAGCGATGCGTTCGATTACGATACCACAGGTATTTTTATTCAAGATACATGGACACCGATTGATGAGATAGAAGTAGCTTTTGCACTACGTGTTGATAACGTGACTGCTGATTTTGTTGACCCAGAAAAAGTAGGCACTGAAATTGATGAAACCTTTGTTGCGCCACGTTTAGATGTTCGCTATTTCCATAGTGAAGAGCTAACCTCTCGTTTCTCAACAGGCCGCGGGTACCGTGCGCCATTATCTTTTTTTGAAACTGATCACGGTATTTTAGATGCTGAGTTAGGTTATCAAATTGATATCGATTCTTTAGAAGAATCAATATCGGCAAGCTACTCATTAAGTTACGACACTGAAGAGTTGGCTGTTACTACCTCTATTGCACACTCAAAAGTTGAAAACTTAGCGAGCCTTGAAGAAAATGCTGACGGCGTACCTTTATTGACCCAATTGGATGAAAGTGCTGCAGTAACAACTTTCGATATTACGACGGGATATAACGTTACTGAAAATTTTACAGTTAATGTCGGTTTAGAGAAGTTTAGCTATGATGATGCGTTTAAATCATCATATGCCATTGCGCCAGTTGAAGAGCGTGCGAGTATTGAATTCCAATACGAACAAGACAACCTAAAAGTGTTTTGGTCAACGGTATGGTTTGGCTCGAAAGACTTAAGTGAGTATGGCTACGAAGGCTACAACAAGCTGGGTGATGAAACTACGGCTAAAACGTTATCAGGTAAAGCATTTTCTACATCAGATGTTAAAGTGCAATATCAGTTAACGCAGCACACTAAAGTGTATGCTGGTATTTCAAACGTATTTGAAGAAACACAAATCGATAATGGCGACTCACCACTGTTTTATGATGCTAACGGTGGTTACGATGTTGCTTACATTTACGGCGCTTTACATGGTCGTGAAATGTATGCAGGTATTGAAATAAAGCTTTAAGTTTTATTTCTACGGTAAAATAAGTCTGTTAATGAATAAGTTTGCCAACTACAGGCGTGACAACATCATAGTGCTGATTATTTTCAGTGCTATGTTTTTTGTTATGCAAGCTGCTGCAAAACCCTTGAATGTTGCATCATTGAAACCTTTACGAGTAATTCATGACGTTAGTAATCAAGAGACATTTAAAGCAGAAGAGGGCAGACTGGTTTCAGTTACTATGATTTTTCAGCCTGATTGTAGTTGGTGTAAAAAACAGGGAAAAACATTAGCAAAAGCATTCGAGCAATGTCATTCATCAATCAACATCAACTTGGTTGGTGCCAAAGGTAAAACCAGGCAGCTTAAAAAAGAGCTCAAACATTACCACCAAGGTATTCCCGCTTATAAAGCTGATCGTCAATTTTTACGCTCTATTGGGGGTTATCAAGCGTCTCCTACAACTTTAATATATGACCATAATGGCAAGTTGATTGCTAAAAAGCGCGGCTTTATTCCAAAAGAAAAACTCGCTAATGCATTCTCTGTGCTTACTCAAGGACAGTGCCAAATATAGCGTTATGTTATTACGATATATACTTGTTAGGTATCTATGTATTTTTAATATGCACTTATCTTCTGCCATTCACTTGTTAGTTTATTTTGCTCAAAACGCAAAAATCACTATGCTTCTTAAGGATGCGGCATTTGTTATTACATCATTTAAATTGAGCCTATTCCACTTAAGGTTCTATCTAAAAAGAGGTAGTTGTAATGAAAGATAGCCATTCTTTATTTTCTTCCTAACGCTATAATTTCCTTCATACTTAGTTATTTAATTGATAATTAAATAACGTTCGACTGTATTTCTTATCAAATGTATGGAGCTAGATGTGTTTAATGTTGATTCTTAAAATTAATTTGTTGCGAAACGTAAAATAAAAATGGCCAATTATGAATAATTGGCCATTGCTTTTTACCCGAAACTAGTTGCTTTTAATCAGAACTAAAATTGATAACTAATACTGAAATCAATTGTTCTTGGTAATATATAGCGGCCATTCGAAGAAAGGGAGTCACGAGGGTCACCTTCGGTCAGTGCTTCTTCATCAGTTAAATTATTCACCGATAACTGCATCTGTACTTCATCAGAAAGGTTTAAAATCATACCAAGATCAATTTTTTCATAACCGTCTAAAGTCACTGTGTTTTCGTTATTGGCGAACCTATCGCCAACGGCAGAAAGCGTGCCATAAACGGTGGCGTACATGCCATTTGAAAACTCAAGATCATAACTTGGTGTAACTCGAACTTGCCAACTTGGTTGTCTTTGCGCTTCGTTACCAACATTCGTTGGACTTTCAGTAATTTCAGTTTCTTGAATTGTTGAATTCAATCGCAATGTAAAACCGTTATCAGTATAGTAATTGAAGTCAATTTCAATGCCGTAGGCTTCGTTGGTTAGCACTTCTGCAGGCTCTCCGGGTTGAGCAACAAAAGTATCTCCTTTGACTTCGTTAAAAAAAGCGGTAGCAAATAAGTCATAATAATCGTGAGATATTTTATAACCTAGTTCAAACTGGCTTACTTCTTTAATGAGATCTTCACCGTTTTGGTAAGCGCTAAAGTTGTCACGAAAATCATCAAAAAAGGGCATTTTACTACCATCACTGATGCGGGCGAATATCCCTTGTTTTTCAGCAAACATCCAATTAGCACCGACAGTCCAGGCGGTACTATCTTCATCGTACGAAACCGCTTTGGTTATGACTCCGTCTAAACCTTCGTCAACAGTATATTCAATTTGGTGATTCTCTCTTCTAACACCACCGTCAATGGTAAGTGTTGAAGTAACTTCATATGACGCCGCGACATAAAAAGCCTTTGTTGAGCCATCGCCAATACTATTGATATCGTAATTCCAACCACAACTGTCGGCATTATCATTACAATCAATACCCGTTAGCATCTCACCACCTGATTCAACTACGTGGTAGGCATGATTACCTAGTGCCCACCAATCTTTAGCCTCAAAGCTGGAATTATAGAAACCAGCGGTGACTGTGCCTTTTTCCAAGGTTTTAGTCAGGGTAAAGTCATTGGTAAATGCTTCAATTTGTTTTTTAACCACCCAGCGGCCTATTTGTTGAACAACGGTTGAGCCGTCATATTCTTTTCCTGTTACGGCGCCGGTTGCGCTTGAACCATTGTCAGCCACCAAAGAAAGGCTGGTAGGGTCGCCGTTTGGTACTAAGCCATAAGTATCAGCATCACCTTTGGTATAAATAAAGCGGTTAACTAAACCCCAACCATTGTCTAAATCAAGATCAATACTCCCGCCTGAAACTGAGCCATCCCAGCCTCGGCCTTGGCCAAAATCAACGGTTTCAGTAGTTTTATTATCGTCTGGGCCATATTGAATGGTTGCGTGACGATTATTTGTGCCGATTTGAGTGTATTGATTGTCAACACCAGCAACATTTATCGGTGATGGTAAGTACCAAACGCCATGGTCATCAGTTTGACGGGTATATAAGTTTATTTTGCCATTATCTAAATTTTTGGTGATGTTAATAGTGAACTGATTACCTTCTTCAGCATTAAAACCAGCATCACGAACACCCGGCGAGCTTTTTATATAGCCACCAATCATGAAATATAAATCATCAGCTAAGCTGCCGCTTAACACACCATCGATACGCTGTAGACCATAATTTGATGTTGAATATTTTACTAAGCCTTCGGTATCGTCAGAGCCTTCTTTTAGCAAAAAGTTTGTAGTTAAGCCGGGTTGCCCATTGGAAACTACCGGGTTTGGGCCGCCACGCAATGCTTCCATAAACTCGACCGTTTCGTCTAAGCGGAATAAGGTTGAGTTTTCTAAGAAAGAAAGGGTTGGTGGTGGAAATATTGGCGCACCTTGCAATTGAACGGTTAAGAAAGGTGCATCTCCACCACCAGGGAAGCCTCGAACAAAGACGTTAGCACCAGATACGCCGCCTGAGCTTTCAGACCAAACGCCAGGCACGGCTTTAAATAAATCTGCAGTGCTTTTAGGGGCTAATTTTTTGATGTCGTCTTCTGAGAATGAACTTATGGCAAAACTCGCTTCTTCCTTGGCTACTGCTTTGCCGCTAAAGGTGCCGGTAACAATAATTTTTTCTATACTTTCATCGTTAGCTTGTTCTGCTGCCAAGCTAGCATTTGCTTGGCAGGTTAGTGCCAATGCAATGGCTATAGAAGATAGCTTGAATGTCTGTCTCATGTTATATGTCCTCTATTCTGATAGAAGCATTTGCTTTATCAGATAATAATTATGATTGTTCATATTTTCTTCCCCACAATCAATATAGATCTGAATGCAATCGTTTGCAATTTATTTTTGCAATCGTTTGCATTTTTCTGTTTTAAATTGCAATAGCCCCTCAGTATGTAATAATTCCTGATGATTTAATTGAAATGTACTTTAAGGTGTATTTAGCGTTGAGCAATGAAAATAAATTAACATTAGCAGGATTGGCAAAACTGGCGGGTGTGTCGACATCTACCGTTTCTCGAGCGTTAAAAGATAACCCATTAATAAAAAAAGAAACCCGTGAAAGTTTGCAGTCATTGGCCAAGCAATACAACTTCAGCTTAAATCATGCGGCAAGTCGTTTACGCACACAAAAAACTAATGTGGTTGCGGTTATTTTGAATCTTGTCGATGATACCGATCAAAGTATTAGTGACCCCTTTCTACTCAAAGTGGTTGGTGATTTAAACCAAGCACTGAATCAACAAGGCTATGAATTGCTACTCTCTAATTCTTTAATGGCGAATGAAGATTGGGCAAATTACTTTATTAGTAGTAGTCGCGCCGACGGCATTATCGTTATTGGACAAGGTAAGAATACCGATAACGTAGAAAAAGTAGCAAAAGCTGGCGCACCCTTGGTGGTTTGGGGAGATCCTAAAGTTGAAGCAAGCTATGCCGTTGTTGGCAGCAATAATGACTTAGGCAGTTATTTGGCGACGCAGCACTTAATTGATGGCGGTTGTAAACGGATTTTATTTTTGGGTGATCCTGAGCATGCCGAAATGAGTGAGCGTTATAAGGGGTATAGTCGTGCGATTAAAGGTGCGAATTTAGCTGACAGTGCCGAATTAACGCTATCGTGTGACATAACCAGTAAGGCTGCATACGAGGCAATTGATGTTGCAATTTTAGAGCAAGGTTTATTTTTTGATGGCATAGTCGCTACCAGTGATATGGTAGCATTAGGCGCATTGAAAGCACTGAAAGAGCGATATATAAATATTCCTAATGATGTTGGAATTGTCGGTTTTGATGATATTGCCATGGCCGAACTTTTTCACCCCGCTTTAACAACAATTAAACAAGACACCAAAACTGCCGCGAAAATAATGGTTGCACAACTTTTAAAGCAATTTAATGGCGATAATGCTGATTCAGCCGTGGTTGATATTGAATTAATAAAACGTAAATCTTCCCGTTAATCAGTGATATTTTACTTTTCATTATTAATTACTCAGCAAAAAATGCAAACGTTTGCATTTTTGCTGAGTAGACTATAGACTAAGATAAATGATAATGAAAAGTGAGTGATTTTAATGTCGAGATTGATGACCATAGCTGCAATTGCAGTTTGCTATTTTGTTTTTGCTATTTTACTTAACAGTGTTGGCACCGTCATCTTGCAATCAATTCATAGTTTTGATGTTAGTAAAACACAAGCAAGCACATTAGAAGGTTTTAAAGACCTTTCTATCGCGTTAGTGTCGTTTTTTGTTGCTTCAATTATTCCGAGAATAGGTTATAAAGTGGTATTACTTATAGCCTTAGTTTTAGTAACATTGGCTTGTATCGCAACACCGCTTGTCGCAAATTTTCTGATAATAAAATTGCTGTTTGCCTGTATCGGTGTTTCATTTGCCTTAGTTAAAGTTTCAGTCTATTCGATTATTGGTCAACTCTCATCTACGGTAAAGTCACATTCTTCACTATTGAATACCATTGAAGGTATCTTCATGCTCGGTAGCCTGTCTGGTTACTGGCTATTTAGTTTCTATGTTAAACCCAACGCAACGGAATTAACCGCATGGCTTGATGTGTATTATCCATTAGCCGGGTTAGTTATATTTGCAGCTATTTTGGTGGCTTTTTCGAAAATTGATAACAGCCAAGCACAAGGCCCGCAACACAGTATCATTAGCGATTTTATCGATATGCTGAAAATGAGCTATCAAAAATTGGTATTGATATTTGTGCTGTCGGTTTTCTTGTATGTGCTTATCGAGCAAGGGATAGGGACTTGGTTGCCAACATTTAATAGTGAAGTTATTGGCTTACCTAGTGATGTTAGCATTCAAATGACCAGTATATTCGCGGCAGCGCTGGCGCTAGGAAGGTTGTTGGCGGGGCAAATTTTACGTTATATGAGTTGGTATTATTTTTTAAATATTTGTGTTGTTTCCATGGCCGTTATTATTTTAGTGCTGTTGCCACAAACTGATGTTGTCATCAATGGACCGGTTGAGAGTGTGCTCGATGCGCCTGCGATTGCATATTTATTGCCGCTTATTGGTTTAATGATGGCACCAATTTATCCGGTTCTAAATTCCGTGATGTTGAGTAGTTTAGCGCAGTCTAAGCATGCTGCTATGACAGGTCTTATTGTGGTTTTTTCCGCACTTGGTGGCACCACAGGATCAATCATTACTGGCTTTTCTTTTGAAAAATTAGGTGGGCAAGATGCGTTCTATTTGTTGCTTATTCCTATGCTACTTATCCTCATTAGCCTTTATTTCTTTAACCTCGCAACGAAAAAAAATTCGCATAAGTAGCGGACTTTACAGGTATTTAAATGACACAATCTGACAGTCTACAGCACAGAGCTAATGAAAATTTAGCTTTTTTTAGCAGTGAGCTTTTTAAAGTGGTGCAAAGCAGTGGAATTTTTTCTGATAGTAAAATTTTCGCCGATGCTGCGCCTAAAAATACCTACGAGCATATTTTAACTCAATTCGAGCTTAGCAATCCGGCTAAAAATAACACGTCACTTCTAAGATTTGTTGAACGTTATTTTGAGCTTCCATGCCTGCAAGAGTCGGACTCAGCAAACCTGCATATTAATATTGAATTGCAGATAAAAAGTTTATGGCGTCACTTAGGGCGACAAGCGGATAAAAATCGCAGTGGTTCATTGTTGCCGCTGAGTTCACATTATATAGTGCCGGGCGGTAGGTTTAGAGAAATTTACTATTGGGATAGCTATTTTACCGCATTGGGATTGATTGAATCAGGCAAGGTGTCAGTCGCTGAGTCAATGCTAGAAAACTTTATTGTGCTGCAAAACCAGTATGGTTGTATTCCTAATGGTAATCGTAGCTACTATTTATCTCGATCGCAGCCGCCGATATTAGCCATGTTAGTTGAGCTGCTATTACCATTTCAGGCTGAGCCCAAAAAATTTCTGCTTAAAACAATTGCGGCGGTGATTACGGAGTATGACTTTTGGATGGATGGCCATAAGCTATTAAATTCAAAGCATGTTGAGTGTAAGCGTGTGGTTCGAATGCCAAATGGCAGTATATTAAATCGTTATTGGGACAATGAAGCGACACCAAGACCTGAGTCATTTAATGAAGATATTGAATTAGCCGCAGGGTTATCAACAACAGAGACAAGTGAGTTTTTCCGCAATATTAGAGCAGCGTGTGAATCTGGTTGGGACTTTAGCTCGCGTTGGATGCAAGATAAAAATTCACTGACTAGCATAAAAACAACTCGAATCGTGCCAATTGATTTGAACAGCTTAATTTATAAGATGGAGTGTTTAGTCGCTGAGTTTTCCCTAATTATTGATGACAAAGAACAAAGCAATAAGTTTGCTAGTTATGCGTTGGAGCGTAAAGGTGCAATAGAACAATATTTATGGTCTGAAGGTGATAATTATTTTATGGACTATGACCTCGATGAAAACGCACAAAGCCAGATAAAGTCATTGGCAGGAGTATTACCATTGTTTGTGGAACTTGCCAGTGGAGAACAGTCAGCGCTTATTGCAAAAGAAATTTCAGAAAAGTTTTTAAAAGTTGGTGGTTTAGTTACAACCAACATCGAAAGCTCTCAACAATGGGACGCACCTAACGGCTGGGCACCTTTACAATGGTTTGCCGTTAAAGGCCTCCTTAATTATCAGCAACAGTCACTTGCCAAGCAGATCATGCTGCGTTGGCTTGATACCGTCAATCTATACTTTGAGCAAACAGGAAAGTTAATGGAAAAATATAATGTTTGCGATCAAGCATGTGCCGCCGGTGGCGGCGAATATGATGTTCAAGAAGGGTTCGGTTGGACAAATGGAGTCTATCAAGCATTTATTAAAGAACTGAATACTTGATTGTTAAAGTGCAAAGCAAGTGAGTTAAGTGGGAAAAACTAAACTCATATCTGTAGAGGGAAAAAGTGGGCTCGCTGGCATTGTTACCGAAGTTAATGCCATAGTTTTAGCTTGATACAATGTTTTATCTGCGATGCACATTACTTCTTTTAGCGTGGTATTGTTATTAAGTTTAGTAATGTGAGGTAACTTAATTGTTAAGGAGCGAGTTCTTAAAAATGAGTTAATGCAATCTCTGTTTTAACGTAGGGAACTGTCGAATTTAAGACAGTGTTACTTTTTTAGTTACCTGTAAAAGCTATATATTTTTTAAAATTCATTTTCTAGTACTTTCGCTAATACCGCTACATATTGTTGCAAAATAACGTGCTGATTTTATATACATTTATCGCGTGTTCAGTCAACATGGATAATAGTGAATTTTCTCAATATTTCTAAGAGGGTTGCCAACATGGGTACATTGAAGTTTTTAATCGTATTAATGGTTTTTATGTTGAGTGCTTGTGTGCAAGTACCTGTAAATAGTGATAGCAGAATGTCTAACTTGGCGGTAACTAGTGTTTGGGATATGTCGACAAAATTCACTTCAGGAACTAGCTATAGCATCTCGCCTCAGCATTTAAAAAGTGTTGCCAGAGAAACAGGTGAGATAAAAAATGCCTATCAACGCTATGCTGACGGCATTAAGGCAAATTTAAATGCTCATGGTTTTCAAGAGCAGACAGATGCGAAATTAGCGCAACTTCATGTTCGTTTTATGTTGGCTTTGTCAGAAGATTTAGATGACCAAACTATTAGTGAACAATTTGGCATTACGCCTGGTTTGCAAGATAACCAAGAATTTAGCAAGGGCAGTATCTTAATTTCAATTACACAAGCTGATACCGGTCAGCGTGTTTGGCATGGTGCTATTCAAGGGTTTGTGCAAGAAGATGCTACTGAGCAAGAGCGTGAACAACGCCGACGTTATGTGCTTAATATGGTGTTAGCGCAATTTCATAAACCTCATTAACATTAAGCCTAAGGTTTTTTAACAATTTTAAACACACTTTTTTCTCTTAATAAGGTCTACTATACTGAAAGAAGTAATGGAGGGTAACGTAATGAATAAATCAATAATGTGTTTAATGTTTGCAGCAACAACTTTAATGCCGTTAAGTTATGCGCAGGCAGCAGAAGTTGAGGTTAAATGGACGAACCCTGATAAGTATTCTGATATTGACGCGGGTGAGGAGCATAGAAAGCATTTTAAAGAAAGAACGTTTAAATCTTTTGAAAAACATTTTGCGAAATTAGCCGAGTCATTACCTGAAGGGCAAAAGCTAGTATTAGATGTTACCAATATAGATTTAGCGGGTGATGTTAATCACGGTGGTATGAAGCGTATTCGCGTGGTAAAGGATATTTTCTTTCCGCGTATGGAGTTTAACTACCAGCTGCTTAATGCAGACAGTTCAGTAATTAAAAGTGAAGATGTCTCAATTAAAGATATGGGCTTTTTGATGCACAATGGTCTTAAATACCGTAGTCAATCACTAGGTTATGAAAAAGAAATGCTAGATGATTGGTTTAAAGATACATTTGCAGAGTAGTTAAGAAAACTGTATCAGTAATGATTAAATATAAAAAACGCAGCTAGACTGCGTTTTTTTTATTGCTGATTTAAGCTTCTTTTTTTACTTATACTAAAACCTTATCACGGCATAGGTAGGAAAATTCATGTAATTTATACTAGTTTTATATAATTGAATTTTTAGGTTTTGTTAACATTTATTCTGATAGTTTTTAACAAATTCATACAACCTTACTTGCTATTTTATTGTCTACTATATTGAAATAAAATGTTAGAGGAATTAGTAAATGATAAAAAAAATTGTAATAGGCGTATTCATCATTGTTTCTGCGATGGCTCAAGTGCCGTTTTCGCAGGCTGCTGAAGTTGAAATTAAATGGTCAAATATCGATAACTATACTGATATTGAAGCAGGTGAAGAAAATCGTAAGTATTTTAAAGAGTGGGTATCCAAATCGATAGGAAAGCATATTGATAAATTGGCTAATTCATTACCTAGCGATCAAAAACTTATTATTGAAGTGCTTAACGTCGATTTAGCAGGTACTGTTAAATATAAGGGTTCTAAACAAGTTCGAATTATTAAAGAAGCGTTCCCGCCTGAATTAGAACTTCAATATAAATTGGTAAATAGTGAAAATTCAGTTATTAAAGAAGAAACAATTCTACTTAGGAACTTAAAGTTTTTGCAAAGTGTTAGTACTAAATACCGTAGCCAATCATTAGGTTATGAAAAAGAAATGTTAGATGACTGGTTTAAAGATACATTCACAGAGTAGTTTGTGAAGCTATATCAGTGAAGGTTAATAAAACGCAGCTTGGCTGCGTTTTTTTGTTACTGATTTAAGTTTCTTTGCTTTGCTCAAATTTGCTTAATACTGTGAACAGTTGCTCTATTTTTTTCACTAAATCAATAAGCGTTTGTTGATCTGATGTTTTTTGCCAAAAAACTAGATCATTTGCGACTTCTTCAACGTATGGCTGGAATGTATTTGCTGAACATTTAAAGCCAGCATCCCCAGTAAATATTGCTGAAAAACCAGCTTGTTTGGCTTCGCGCAGCGTTGTTAATGTGTCGTCTGCAGCTAATGATTTCTTTAATATAATCGAAATATTATCGACAAGTTGCTTGTGTACGGCTTCGCTCATAATTACTCATATTTATTTTAGGCTGTTTAATGGCGCTATTATGCCAAATTGATCGGCGTTTTGTTAGCTTCACCAGCAATTTCTCTAACAAGTTTTGGCATTAAGTAGCCGGGTAGAATTGCCATTAATTGTAAAATAATTTTTTTAGCGGCCTCTTCACAAATATCAAAGTGGGCAACGCCTTGAACTTTATCAAACAAATGTAAATAGTAAGGTTGAATACCGGCATCAAATAAGGCTTCGCTCAAGTTTGCTAATACTTCTGCATTATCGTTAACGCCTTTTAGTAACACACTTTGATTAAATAGTGGTATTCGCGCCTCTATTAAGGGAGCAAGCGCTTCTATTACATCTTTATTAATTTCATTGGCATGATTAATATGAAAAACGATGGTCGGCTTTAATCGTGTTTGTGTTAACGCTTTAACTAATGTCGGAGTTATACGCTGTGGAATAACAATGGGTAAACGGGTGTGAATGCGTAGACGTTTTACATGTCCTATTTGCTCAACTTCATTTATTAGCCATTGTAAGTGCTCGTCACTGGCCATTAATGGATCACCGCCGCTAAAAATTACCTCGTTAAGTTCGTTATGTGTTTTTATATAATCTAGAGCTTGCTGCCAGCGAATTTTATTTGGGCTGTTATCTGCGTATGGGAAGTGTCGACGAAAACAATAGCGGCAATTAATCGCACAGCCACTTTTTACTACCATTAGCACTCGATGTTTATATTTATGTAGTAACCCCGGAGCAACCGTATCATGCTCTTCTAAGGGATCTGTTAAATAACCTTCGGTTGCAATAAATTCCGAATCTAACGGCATTACCTGCTTTAAAATAGGATCATTAATGTCGCCTTTTTTTATTCTTGAAAGTAGTGGACGGGGCACTCTTACCGGAAATAATTTGCGCGCCGAGAAATGCTGTTGGTATTGATGCGGTGAAATTTCCAGCAATTCCAATAAAGTTTTTGGATCTGTAATAACATTTGCTAATTCTTTTTGCCAAGAAGTGTGCAATTTATCGCTGATTTGAGTTATTATTTGCGGCATTTCTATATTCAATTTTTAACCTTTGCGTTTACTACGTGAACGAGCGAGCATAATAATTATGGCTAATTTTAGCACTAACCAGTTCAAAGCTGGACTTAAATTAATGATTGATGGTGAACCTTGTAACATTATCGACAATGAAATCGTAAAGCCAGGTAAAGGGCAAGCGTTTAATCGTATTAAAATTCGTAAGTTGATATCTGGTAAGGTATTAGAAAAAACATACAAATCAGGTGAAAGTGTTGAAGGCGCAGACGTTATGGACTCAGAGTTAGGCTATTTATACGCTGACGGTGAGTTTTGGCACTTCATGAATAACGAAACTTTTGAGCAAGTTGCGGCTGATGAAAAAGCGGTTGGTGACAATGTTAAATGGTTAGCTGAAGGTGACCTTTGTACGATTACTTTCTGGAATGGTAATCCTATTTCTGTAGCGCCACCTAACTTTGTTGAGCTTGAAATCACAGAAACAGATCCTGGATTAAAAGGCGATACAGCAGGCACAGGTGGCAAGCCAGCAACGCTTACCACTGGTGCAGTAATTCGTGTACCATTATTCGTACAAATTGGCGAAGTTGTTAAAGTTGACACTCGCTCTGGTGAATATGTTTCCCGTGCTGGTAAGTAAAGTTTAAATCGAAATGTTTTGGGTTATGACTGGCCCAACATGAAAAGAAAAAAGCCTGCAAATGCAGGCTTTTTGCTATTTAAAACAAACAAGAAATCATGATCACTTTAAATGCTCAGTAAAGTAATCTGTCATCATGGTTTTTAGGTGTAAGGTGGTTCCTTCACCTTCTCGAATACCATGACTTCTATTTGGGTAAGACATAAAGTCAAACTGACGATTATGTTTTATTAACTCATTTATCAAACGCTCAGTACCTTGGTAGTGAACATTATCGTCACCGGTACCATGCACTAATAACAATTTACCTTGCAAATTCTTAGCATGAGTAATTGGAGAGCCTTGCTCATATCCGTCGGCATATTCAGTTAATAAGCCAGAATAACGCTCTTGATAAATACTGTCGTATAACCGTTGATCAGCAACTGGTGCTAGTGAAATGCCAACTTTGTATAATTCGGGGTAGCGAAATAACATGTTAAGGGTCATTGAACCGCCACCTGAGTGTCCCCAAATGCCAACACGATTTAAGTCAATGTATGACCAGCGTTTTGCCATTGCTTGTAGGGCGTCAGCTTGATCACGTGAAGATAAAATTCCGACTGCGCCGTAAATTGATTTACGCCACTCTCTACCTTTTGGCGCTGGTGTACCACGGTTATCGATTGAGGCAACAATAAAACCTTGCTCGGTTAGCATCTGATCCCAAAAATAGGCATTACCGCGCCATCGGTCTTGTGCAGTTTGTCCGGCAGGTTCACCATAAACATAAAATATAATTGGATACTTTTTGCTGGCATCAAAATTAGCAGGACGCATAATATAACCATCTAGCACTACACCGTCTTGTGCTTTTACTTGGAAAAATTCGTGCTCAGGCCTAGCCATATTTGCCATTTGTTGCTTGAGCTTGTTATTAGCCATTAACTGATGTTTTTGTTGATGACCTTCAATCTTTACCAAGCTTTTTTGTGTTGGTGTTGAAAAGTCAGAATGAGAATGAATAGCCCACTGGCCATCTGGCGACATTTGATAACGGTTTGAGCCGGAAAATTCTTCAGGGGTTATGCGTTGGTTTGATAGGCTACCATCAAGTTTACTGCGATATAAGTAGCGTTGAGCAACGTTATCTGGTGAAGCGATAAAATAAACCCAGCCATTTTTTTCGTCAATAGCTTGAATGTCGGTAATATCAAATTCGCCTTGAGTTAAATTGATAACAGTATTGCCATCACGTGAAACCTTGTAAATATGGCGCCAACCAGAGCGTTCACTCTTCCAAATGAAATCGGAGCCATTTTTCAACCAGCGGGCGTCATCATAAAAATCAAGAAAGTTCTTTTCTTTCTCTATTTGAATTAAATCTACTACACCAGTTTTAGCATCCGTTAAATAAAGTTTATTGGTATCTTGCTTACGATTAACGTGCTGGACCAATATTTGTGATGAATTGCCTGACCAATTCATCCGTGGAATATACATTTCACGAGAGTTATTGGGGAGTTTTGCCCAAGTTGTTTTTTTATTTTTTAAATCAACTATACCGACTTTAGCTAACGCATTTTGTTCGCCAACTTTTGGATAAGGAAACTTAGTTAAAGTAGGGTAAAGTTCATCAGTATTGTTAATCATGATGAAGTCTTTACTGCCATTTGTATCTAATTGCCAATAGGCAATACTTTTTCCATCAGGACTCCAACGAAAACCATCACGAATAGAAAACTCTTCTTCGTATACCCAGTCAAATAAGCCATTAATAATGCCATTTCCAGCATCGGAAGTTAGTTGTGCAATATGGTTATTTGCTAAAGTTTCAACATAGATATTATTGTCATGCACATAAGCTACTTGGTTGCCGTCAGGTGAGAATTTAGCAAACATTAAGCTACTTGCTTTAACTGTATCACCACCTAATTGCTTAAGTTGATTTGAATTTAGGTTTAATACCCAATAGTCACCACGGCTATTTGAGCGCCATACTTTTTTGCTATTGGTGTAAATAAGTACCTGTGAGCGATCGTTTGACCAAATGTAGTTATCTATTGATAGCGGTTTAGAGCTGCCTTCGGGGATTAATTGCTCTGCTGATATAAGTACTGTTTTTGCTAAGGTATTAGGGTTATAAAAAACAATATCACGGCCGATACTTTTGGCTTTATCATTATCATCGTTTTTTGTTTTTAGTGACTTTTCCACTGCGGTATAGCCACTACCATCGGCTAACCAGCGTATTCTACCAAGCCATTGTGATTTGAACTCACGATCTTGATAAATACGCTCAAGTGTTAATGGTTTATCAATTGCGTTTTGTGATGATGCCGAATCGTAATCTGTACTTTGGCAGGCAATTAACGACACTGAAATAGCGGTGAGCGCGCACCAGCGAGAGAGCTTAGCAGTAAACATAATAATTCCTTATTTAATATTATGTTTACTGTAAATTGTATACAAAAATAAAACAATCTAACTTATCGCTACTTTTGGTAATTTAGTCTCGAAACGGTCAAGATCGAGTCAGGGAATACACCTTCAGCAGGTTTTCAATTGGGTTCTGCTTGATTTCTGTTTAGCTACTGCAATAACAATTACTTTTTTATTGAAAACCTTGAACTTGCCCCCACGTTAAAGAGACAAAAATATTTTAGGATCAGCTATGCAATCGGCATTAAAAATATCAGCGTTAGAAAAAACCTATAAAGGCGGTTTTCAAGCACTTAAAGGTATCGATCTTACTGTCAAACAGGGGGACTTTTTTGCCTTGTTGGGACCTAATGGTGCGGGTAAATCTACGACCATAGGAGTGATCACTTCATTGGTGAATAAAACTGCCGGTCAGGTGAGTGTTTTTGGCTACGATATTGATAATGAGCTAGAAGCTGCGAAAAGTTATATTGGTTTAGTGCCGCAAGAGTTTAACTTTAATCAGTTTGAACCTTTAATGAAGATTCTAATTAACCAAGCTGGCTACTATGGTGTTGAGCGTTCTGTTGCCGTAGAACGTGCAGAAAAGTACTTAAAACAATTAGACTTGTGGGATAAAAAAGATAGTGCTGCTCGTATGCTCTCTGGCGGTATGAAACGTCGTTTAATGATTGCACGAGCCTTAATGCATGAACCGAAAATGTTAATTCTTGATGAGCCTACCGCTGGTGTTGATATTGAGCTTCGTCGTTCAATGTGGGATTTTTTACGTGAACTTAATCAGCAGGGTATAACGATTATATTAACTACGCACTACTTGGAAGAAGCTGAAATGCTGTGTCGAAATATTGCCATTATCGACTCAGGCATTATTGTTGAAAATACCGATATGAAATCGCTATTAGCTAAGTTAGATATTGAAACCTTTGTTTTTGACCTAAAGCCAAACAGCAAACCGGCTCAACTTAAAGAATTTTGTTGTCGTGTAATCGATGATCATACTTTGGAGGTCGATGTAAAGAAATCGCAAACGATTAACCAAGTTTTTACGCAATTAAGCGAACAAGATATTGATGTTTTAAGTATGAGAAATAAAAGCAACCGACTAGAGGAACTATTTGTTAGTTTAGTTGGCAGTGGTCAAGAATCAGCTGACAGTAAAGTGCAGGAGTAAAAAATGGTCACCTCAAGAAATATTATTGCACTGAAAAGTATTCTTCATAAAGAAATTCATCGTTTTATGCGTATTTGGGTGCAAACGTTAGTGCCTCCAGCAATCACTATTAGTTTATATTTTGTTATTTTTGGCTCGTTAATTGGCTCGCGAATTGGTGAGATGGGCGGTTTTGATTACATGTCATTTATTGTGCCTGGTCTTATTATGATGAGTGTGATCACCAACTCATATTCTAATGTCGCATCGTCGTTTTTCAGTGCAAAATGGCAACGTAATGTTGAAGAAATGCTAGTGGCACCTGTGCCTAATTGGGTTATTGTTGCCGGTTATGTTGGTGGCGGTATGGCTCGAGGTATTTTAGTTGGTAGTATTGTGACCATTGTTGCGATGTTTTTTGTTGATATACAAATACATAATATCTGGGTAATTATTGCAACGGTAGCGCTTACCTCTGCGACCTTTGCTTTAGGTGGTTTAATTAATGCTATTTTTGCCGGAAGCTTTGATGATATTTCAATTATTCCAACTTTTATTTTAACGCCATTAACGTATTTAGGTGGCGTGTTTTACTCGATTAGTTTATTACCAGAGTTCTGGCAGGGTGTTTCACAAATTAACCCAATTGTTTACATGGTTAACGCTTTTCGCTATGGCTTTTTGGGGATCTCCGACGTAAGTTTAGTTATGTCATTCTCAGTACTTGGGGTTTTTATTGTGAGTTTATATACCGTTGCCATGGTGTTAATTACTAAAGGTATAGGTTTAAGAAGCTAGTGCAGTTAGTTGCACTATATTATGGTGCGAGAATTTTTAAAAATGTTAAAGAAGTACAGGTAAAGGCACAATGAGTTCGACAGAAATTACTGGTGATTCAAAAGTTATTGTAACCAACCAGCCAGGAATACATGAAAAGCTAACTGAGATTGTTGCTAAGCATATTGAGCATCCGTCTCAGAAACCGATACAGACACATACGCAACAAGCTTTTGATGAAGTTAATCAGATTGTCCAGTCATTCTCTGGCGAAATCATTCTTGATTCATGCTGTGGCGTTGGTCAAAGTACGCGTTTGCTAGCAAAAAAAAATCCTAATGCCTTAGTTATAGGTGTAGATAAGTCAGCTCATAGAATTAATCGTAATGTTGACGAAGTTAGCCGTGAAGGCGAGGATGGTGTTGTTGATAACTTCCACCTAGTACGGGCTGACTTAAACGATTTTTATCGGCTTGTGGTCGCGGCTAAGTGGCCAGTGAGTAAACACTATATTTTATACCCAAACCCGTGGCCTAAAGCTAAACATATTCAGAGGCGTTGGCACGGTAGTGCGGTATTTCCACAAATTGTTGCCTTAGGCGATGAGATAATCTTACGTAGTAATTGGCAGTTATACTTACAAGAGTTTCAAGTGGCGGCTGGCATCGCTGGATTTTTTGGTGGTATTTCTGAAGTTAATGACGAGCAGCCATTAACGCCCTTTGAAGCTAAATATCAAGCTAGTGGGCAAACATGCTGGCAATTAACAATTGTGAAAAGCTAATACTTAGCTAGTGTTGCAAAATATTTAAATAATTGGCTAAATTTACATTTATTTGGCCAATTACCTCAATTTCGAATTATTGTTATTTCTGTTTTATTGCTACTTTTCCTTATATATCAATTATTTAAAGTTTTGGCCTGAATGTTGATATTACTTTGGTATATCAAGTTGAAATTTAGGATGAATGACATGACTAACAATATTAAAAAAACTGTATTTATGATGGCATTAAGTAGTTTAGCAATTGTTGAATTAGCATTGGTTTACGTAGCAACATTACTAGCTTAATTATATTGAATTATTTTCAATATAATTGTTTTAAACACCAAATAGGGTGGAAAAAACGAGACTTTTAGTCAAAATTTTATTACAGTGCCGCACTTATGTAGAACAACTTGCTTATGGTGAGTAGTAAATAGTGAATAAGTATGACGGTTAGTAAACGCGCGGCACAAGCGACTGAAGAGTCTTTACATCGCATTTTTACCATTCCTGTGGCGCCCGATTCTACATTGGGTCGAATTGAGAATGAGATCTCGCAAAATTTAGCGGGCTTTTTAGGTGAGCATATTGCGGCCACCGAACAAGCTTTGACTGAAATAGAAAAAGATTTTGCAGGTTCGCAAATTCCTGAAAACCCAGCGTTTGTTTCTGATCATATGCATCACTTGCTTGATAAGTTAGTGTCACAATCGGTTCACACATCAAGTCCAAATTTCATTGGACACATGACGTCAGCATTACCTTATTTCATTTTACCCTTGTCAAAACTGATGATTGGGTTGAATCAAAATCTAGTAAAAATTGAAACCTCAAAAGCATTCACGCCAATGGAGCGTCAAGTGCTAGGGATGATGCATCGACTAGTTTATCAAGATGAAGAAAGCTTCTACCAGCAATGGATGCATAGCGCTAATCATTCCTTAGGTGCTTTTTGTTCTGGCGGTACTATTGCCAACCTAACGGCTCTTTGGGTAGCTCGTAATAACTTACTTAAGCCCGATGGTGATTTTCGTGGTGTTGCTCGAGAAGGGTTGTATAGCGCTCTTAAACATTACCAATATGATGGCTTAGCTATTTTAGTATCATCACGTGGTCATTACTCATTAAAAAAATCTGCTGATGTTTTAGGTATTGGCCAAGAAAGTGTGATTGCTATTCCAACTGATGCAAACAATAAAATTGATTGTCAGCTGTTAAAAGCAAAGTGTGAGCAGTTAGCACAAGATAATATTCGAGTGTTAAGTATTGTTGGGGTTGCTGGTACCACTGAAACAGGCAATATTGATCCACTTGAGCAAATGGCGGAAATTGCTCAGCAGTACAATGCTCACTTTCATGTTGATGCAGCATGGGGCGGGGCAACGTTATTATCAAAAAAATACCGACCTATGTTAAAAGGCATTGAACTGGCTGACTCTGTTACTATTGATGCCCACAAGCAAATGTATGTGCCAATGGGCGCTGGCTTGGTAGTATTTAAAAACCCTGCTTCAGTAGCTGCAATTGAGCATCATGCCGAATATATTTTACGGAAAGGCTCAAAAGACTTAGGTAGCCATACCCTTGAAGGTTCGCGCCCAGGTATGGCAATGCTAGTGTATGCCGCACTACATGTTATTAGCCGTCCTGGTTATGAAATGTTAATTAATACTAGTATCGAAAAGGCACATTATTTTGCTGAGTTAATCAAGCAGCATGCTGATTTCGAGTTGGTTACTGAACCAGAATTGTGTTTATTAACTTATCGCTACAATCCAGCATGTGTTCAAAGGTTATTAGCGTCAGCAGATAATGAACAACAAGAGTGCATTAATGTTTTGCTTGATAAGTTAACTAAGTTTGTCCAAAAGCGTCAACGCGAAAATGGCAAGTCATTTGTTTCACGTACACGAATTGAAGTACAGAAATACCAAGGGCGTAAAACATTAGTCTTCAGAGTGGTATTGGCTAATCCGTTAACGTCAAAAACTATTTTACAAGATGTATTGGCTGAGCAAACGCAATTGGCGCAGGAAAGTGAAACGTTTCTACCAAGCTTATTATCAATGGAAAATCAGAGTTAGTAGCGCTTTAAGATTTATAATAATCCATACGCTATAGCTAGTAATAAGCACAGCCAAATAAAAAAGCTAATAACAATGTTATTAGCTTTTTTGTTTTTTATGACTTGCTTAAATTATTGCTCAATCTATTTACAGAAATACTTGTAAATTATCGATTAATCTTGCTTTGCCACAATGGGCGGCGGCAAGAATCACCAGCTCTTTATCATCTTCACTTGCCGGTTGCAGTGTTCGTGCATGACAAATATGAATGTAGTCTGTTTTCATGCCTGCATTATCAATAAAATTTGCAGCTTTTTTAGCAAGACCAATAAAGTCACTATTATCTGAAATTTGTAGTGCTAACCATTGAATATTTTGGCTTAATGCTGGCGCAATCTTCTTTTCTTCTATTGTTAAATAGTTATTTCTTGAGCTAAGTGCTAAACCGCTTTCTTCTCGCACTGTAGCTACTGGAATGATTTCAATCGGCATCGACAAGTCTTCAACCATAGTTTGGATTACTTGTACTTGTTGGTAATCTTTTAAACCAAAGCAGGCGATGTCAGGCTGCACTAAATTAAAAAGTTTACAAACGACGGTTGAAACGCCACGAAAATGACCTGGGCGACTTTCGCCACAGTAACCGTCAGAAACATTAGGTACTTCGACATAGCTTTGCTTGTCTAAACCTTTTGGGTAAATAATGTCAGGTGTAGGCGTAAATAGTAAGTCACAACCGGCATTTTGAAGTTTTTCTTGGTCGGCCGTCATAGTTCTTGGGTAATTATCGATATCTTCGTTAGCACCAAATTGCATTGGATTGACAAAGATACTGGCAACCACTTTATCTGCGACAGATATGGCTTTATCAACTAATGAAATATGTCCTTGATGAAGATTACCCATGGTTGGCACAAAGGCAATTTTTAAGCCTTGCTGACGCCAAGTGCTAATGGTTTCTCGCAAGGTTTTAATGTCTGAAATTGTTTGCATTGTCATCTTAGCTTCTGTTTAGTATCGGCGGTGATTACTTAAAAATATGCTCAGGGCCAGGAAAGTTTCCATTACTCACTTCGGCAATATAGAGTTCAATGGCCTTTTGGATATCACCGGTATCAATTAAAAAGTTACGGGAGAATTTAGGCATATAACTGCATGAAATACCAAGAGCGTCGTGCATAACAAGTATTTGGCCGTCAGTGTCTTTACCTGCACCGATACCTATTGTCGGAATAGATACTGCGTCGGTAATTGCTTTGCCTAAACCACTAGGAATACACTCTAATACCAATAACTGTGCACCAGCAGCTTCCAATGCTTTAGCATTTTCAATCATTTCTTGTGCTTTATCGCTGTCTCGACCTTGCACTTTAAAGCCACCAAAAACATTAACTGATTGTGGTGTTAAACCTAAATGAGCACAAACTGGAATACCTCGTTCAACTAAACCCTTGATAGTTGATTCAAGCCATTGACCGCCTTCTATTTTCACTATGCTGGCGCCTGCTTGCATAAGCTTTGCGGCATTAACATAAGCTTGCTCGGTTGTTGCATAGCTCATAAATGGCATATCTGCAATAATCAGTGTGTTTTCAACACCACGTTTTACGCATTGTGTATGGTAAGCCATGTGTTCAATATCAACAGGTAGGGTATCATCTTGGCCTTGTAGTACCATGCCTAACGAGTCTCCAATTAAAATAGCATGAATACCTGCTTGATCGAAAATTTTAGCAAAACTGGCGTCATACGCAGTAATGGTGGTAATTTTTTCACCCTGCTGTTTCATTTTCTTCAAAGTGGCAGTGGTTATTTTAGCCTTAGTTGTCGACATAATTTTTCCATTGTTCATGTTGCAACATGAATCATTTATATTTTTAGAGTGGTTATACTAACTTAATTGGCTGTGAATTTTTAGTCCATTTTTTTCAATCTGGTTGGCCAGTCCTAAGACGTTGTCACCATCAGGTAAATTCAAGTTTGGTGCTATTTCAGCCAATGGCAATAAAACGAATTCACGAAGCTTAAGGCCATAATGGGGCACTATTAAACGCTCAGTGTTCATAACCAAGTTATCAAAAAGTAAAATATCTAAATCTAAAACTCTTGCGCCCCAGCGGTTATCCTTGCGCACGCGTCCAGCTTTATTTTCAATACTCTGTAATTGATTAAGCAATTCAATGGGCGTTAGTTCGGTGCAGAGGGCAATCACAGCATTCATATAATCAGGTTGATCTTGTGGCCCCATAGGTCGACTAAAATACAGTGATGAAACTGCCTCAACTGAGCAATTAGTTAATGATCTTAGCTTAGTTAACGCCGCAACAATTTGGGCTTGAGGATCAGATAAATTACTACCTAACCCAATATAGGCTAGTGACATTAAGCTTCACTTCCTGATGACTGTGTTCTAGGCTTTCTACGTTTGCGAGTCCTTCTTGAACCGCTTCTGTTTTGGCCAATACTTTTAACCATAAATTGCTGAGTGTCGGCATTGCTATGTTGAAAGTCACTCCACCATTTGGCTAACTCTTGTAGCGCTGTAGGTTGTTGATTGTCTTGATTGCTGGCACTTTCTATTTCAGCCCTCAGTAATAAGAAGTCATATCCGGCTCTAAATTTTGGATGTTCTAGTGCTTTAAATGCTCGTTTACCTTCACGACGCGATAGCTTGTCTTGTAATATCCAAATATCTTTCATCACTGCTTGAAAGCGTTTTGGAATCGCAATGCTACGTTGCTGCTCTGACATTACTTCACTTAATGCGGCGAAAAATGCGTCTTGTGGTGTTAATTGTGTTTCACTATTTAAGCGCTGTATGTGCTCTTGCATTGGGTACCATAACATGGCGGCAAATAAAAATGCTGGCGTAACCCGTTGATCATTATTAACTCGATGATCAGTATTTTTCATCGCCAATTTGATAAAGTCAGCTAAGTAAGCGTGAGATTGATGATTTAGTTGCTGCTCTACTGCCGGGAAAAAAAACTGAAATAAATTATAGTCACGTAATTGCTGGAAGTTTTCGCCTGCTTTGCCTGACATAAATAACTTTAAAAATTCTTCAAACATACGCGCTGGCGGAATATTGGCCATTAGCGGTGCAAGTGACTTTATTGGTGCTTTGGTGTCAGCATGAATATTCATATCTAACTTAGTTGCAAAGCGAATAGCTCTAAGCATTCTTACAGGATCTTCACGATAGCGCGTTTCAGGATCTCCAATAAGCCTAATTTGCTTGGCATAGACATCAGCAACGCCGTTTGCAAAATCATAGACTTTGAAATCTTTGGCTGAATAGTAAAGAGCATTAATGGTGAAATCTCGACGTTCAGCATCTTCTTCAATCGTGCCGTAGATATTATCGCGTAGCAACATACCATGTTCACTTTGTTTAGAAGTCTTTTGACAGTTTTTTTCTTCGCTGTTTTCATGGTGGCCACGAAAAGTTGCAACTTCTATAATTTCACGGCCAAAAACAATGTGTGCTAAGCGAAAACGGCGACCGATTAAACGACAGTTACGAAATAGCGCCTTGATTTGTTCTGGAGTGGCATTGGTAGCAATATCAAAATCTTTTGGTGCTAAACCAAGCAAAATATCACGTACACCACCGCCAACTAAATATGCATCATAGCCACCTTTATTTAAGCGATACAATACTTTTAGCGCATTGTGACTAATGTGTTTTCTAGATACTGGGTGCTGATCACGAGAAAGTATATTTGGCTGTTCAAATGATGGCGGTTTAGACTGGCTTTTTCGTGTTTTTCCGAGTACTTTTTTACACAAGTTGATCACGCTTTTGATAACGGTGGACCCCAATTTCATCAATAAATTTCTCGCGCAATGATATAACAGCATAGGGTAAAAGAGAATGAAAACAGTGTGAAAAATCGACGTTTATTAGTATTCAGACGGTTATAATACGATTTCTTGTGATTTTGGCACTTTTGCTAATGACCAGTGATGAATAGCCCATGCTAAAAGCTCATCAAGATTAGCGTCTTTTAACTCATTTGGTGGTTTTTGACCCAAAAATGTCAGCGCAGCAATTAATGATGGAATTGGCGCGTTGCGGTCAATACTTGGCGCATTGTTTTGTTTACTTAATTTATAACCTTGTTCAGTAACAGCAAGCGGAAAGTGGCCAAATTTAGGCGCGCTATTACCTAATATTTGATAAAAACTTAATTGCCTCGCAGTTGGTTCCAATAAATCGCAGCCCCGAATAACGTGGCTTATCCCTTGATAAATATCATCTACAACTACTGCCAGTTGATAGGCAAATAAATTATCTTTTCGGCGGACAATAAAGTCTTCCTGTGCCAGCTGTTGGTTACAGCTAACTTGCCCTTGAATTAAGTCATGATATTCGCTCGTGCCTGCAGTGTTGATGACTCGAGTCGCGCAGTTATGTTTTGATAATTGTAGTGCTCGACAATGGCCTTGATAAATGCCACCGGCAGCTTTTATTTGCGCTCGAGTACACGCACAATGATAACTCAGTTTATGTTGAGCAAGTTCTGCTAAAACGCCCTGATAAAGTTGCGTTTGTTCACTTTGATATAAAACGTTGTCATCCCAATGAAGACCATAGCTTTCTAACGTTTTTAGGATTTCGCTACTAGCGCCCGCTTTTTCTCTAGGAGGGTCAATATCTTCGATTCTAACTAGCCATTGGCCATTATTATGCTTAGCGTCTAAATAACTCGCCAGTGCGGCAATTAAAGAACCGAAGTGTAAAAGGCCTGATGGGGAAGGAGCAAAGCGACCACGATAGCTCAAATGAGTTTGTGGTCGCAATAATTGGCTAACTACCATTTTTTATAGCAATTAACCTGCTAATTGGCGTTCTTTGATTTCTTGTAATGTTTTACATTCGATACAAAGGTCAGCAGTAGGGCGCGCCTCTAAGCGGCGAATGCCAATTTCGATACCACATGATTTACAAAAGCCAAACTCGTCTTCTTCAATCAACTGTAGCGTTTTTTCAATTTTCTTAATTAGCTTACGCTCACGATCTCGCGTACGTAATTCGAGACTAAACTCTTCTTCTTGTGCTGCACGGTCAACGGGGTCTGGAAAGTTTGCCGCTTCATCTTGCATATGCGTTACGGTACGATCAACTTCTTCGCGAAGTTGTTCACGCCAAGCTTCTAGAATTCTTTTAAAGTGCTCTAGCTGCTCATCGTTCATGTATTCTTCGTTAGGCTTCTCAACGTATGGTTCAACACCCGCTAATGCTAAAATACCTAATGCTTTGTTTTTTGGCATGTTAATTCTCCTAATGCTACTAGACCTAAACAGATGAAAAATAGTTACTTCTTGTAACTTCATCGCTTGGTTGCAACTGCCAATTTAAATAGACCTAAAATATCTCACTTAATATTGTGTTGGTCGTTATGAAATTCAAGGCTTATTTTATAAAAAACGCTGATAAAGTTAAAAAAACTTGTCAACTGGTTAACGTTTTCGTCATCACAATAAAATATAAGCAAGCTTTTTTAGCAAGTTTTTAGGTAGCTCGTCAATCATTATTGCAGTCAATTGTACAAAAGTCGTTATCATGACATCAAAGTTTTACTGCTACTTGGGCATCTAAAGTCACTGAAAAGTCACCTTCATTATGTTTGAAATTTGCTTTGTAAGCTATTATTTCAACGCCTTTATTTTTTGCTTCACGTAACAACTGGCTATATTTTTTATCAATATGTTCAGCAGGTTTTACGCTATTTATGCCGCTATGTAATACCGCAAATAATAATACCGCTCTATGGCCTTGTTCGGTCATAGCAATAAGTTCACGCAAATGCTTTTGTCCGCGTGTTGTTACCGCGTCAGGAAAGTATCCTTGTTGTTCTTGTAACAAAGTTACGCTTTTTACTTCAATAAAGGTTTCTCGATCGGATTGATCGTATAGATGAAAATCAATTTTACTATTCTCTGCACCGTACTTTACTTCACGTTTTAGTTGGCTGTGGCCAATGAATTGACTTATCACATTGTTGTTTAGCGCTTCTTCTACCAATTGATTGGCCCGAATAGTATTAACACATATCCAGTCATTGCTTTGCGTGTAAGTTAGCTCCCAGCTGTTGGCGTATTTACGTTTTTGATTATCTGAGGTGCTGTACCAAACTGTATCACCAGGTGTTGCACAACCGGTCATTGCGCCAGTGTTTGCACAGTGCATGGTTATTTCGTTGTTATTCACAGATGCTTCATTGGGTAAAATAACGTCCGCTAAAAAGCGTTTGTAACGTTTTATTAGAGTACTTGGCTGTAAAGTAAAGTTCATAACTTGTGAGGTAGATAAATTATCACTACAGGTTAAATACTTGCCACCATGGTGTAAACTGTTGTCATTAAATAAAATTGAAAGGTAATAGTATGACCACGACAAATTTAGCTTCGGTATCAATCTCTTTGACTGACAACAATCTAACGCAGGGATGGCAGCAAGGAAAAAGTGTACAAATAGTAGATGACAATATTGCGATATATGTGCCTAAAGATGCGACTCAGTCATTACGAACCATTCAAGCTGCGGCTCGTAAAATAGAAAAATTGGGCATCGCACATGCGTCACTAACGGGTGACAATTGGGATGAAGCAAGTCAGTGGGCATTTGCCTTAGGTTTTAGCTGTGTTGGTAAACTTGAAAGCATCAGTTTTTGTGGCGATGATGCATTGGTTGAAAAGTTAACAAATAAATTAGCCGTTTATGCATGGAGTCGTGATTTAACAAACCAAACACCAGCAGAACTTTACCCGTTAAAATTAGCAGAACTTACGACTGATTATATCAAAAATTTAGCGCCTGAGAACGTTACGACACGCTTAATAAAGGGTGAAGCATTAAAAGCTGAACAATGGATGGGAATATACAACGTTGGCAAAGGTAGTGTTAATGAACCTTGTTTATTGGAGTTAGATTTTAACCCGACCAATAATGAAAATGCGCCGGTTGCTGCGTGTTTAGTTGGTAAAGGAATAACTTTTGATAGTGGTGGTTATAGCATTAAAACTAGTGCCGGCATGTTCGATATGAAATGTGATATGGGCGGAGCAGCTGTGGTTGCTGGTGCATTAGCATTGGCTATCAAACAAGGGTTAACTCAACGTGTGAAGTTATATCTATGTTGTGCAGAGAACATGATCAGTAATAATGCTTATAAATTAGGTGATATAATTACCTATAAAAACGGCGTTACATGTGAAGTCGCCAATACCGATGCTGAAGGGCGCATAGTATTAGCTGATGGTTTAATGGCGGCCGGTGAAACTGGTGCACCGATGATTATTGATGCTGCAACATTAACTGGTGCAGCAGTTATGGCAACAGGTGGCGATTATTCAGCGTTGTTCTCTTTAGATAATAACGCTGTGGCTAAAGCACAAAGTGCTGCACAAACTTCAGCTGAGCCGTTATGGCAGTTTCCGTTAGAGCCATGGCACCAAGATAAATGTGCCTCGGTATTTGCTGATACGGCAAATAGTAGAACACAAAAAGGTGGCGGTGCTGGTGGTGCAAGTAATGCGGCTGGTTTCTTATCACGCTTTGTACCAAACAATGGTGAAGGTTGGTTACATTTCGACTTAGCCGCGGCTTATAATGCTGGAGAGTCTGGCATGTGGGCAGCAGGTGCTACAGGCTTGGGTATCGCTACGATTGCCGAGTTAATCGCACAAAAATAGTTGTGGAATTAGTGTGAAAAAGCCGAGAGAATTCTCGGCTTTTTTATGTCATCTTTTGGATTAAGTTTGTTAGCCAGTGTGAGTTTGTTGTAAAAATTGCTCTAACCATGCTTTGGCGCTACCAACTTCGCTAAAAACATAAAATGTTATATTACATGCTTGGTAAATTCGGCGTAATTGCAGTTGTTGAATATCAGCAGTGCTACTATCAAGAATCACACTCGCACTAGCGATTAATCCATGTTTTACTCGATATTTATTGACCTTAATAAGGGCTTCTTCCGCTTCAGGTGAGAATACACTATTGCCATGAAAGGAGATTAATAATCCCCATGGTTGGCTGGCGAACTGTTCGCATGCTTGATACATATCATCAACATATTGCTCAGTAACGCTGTTATCAAACGGACCAAATGCATCTACTTGTAAAATATTCGATCCTGATGCAATCGAGTATTCGCCTTTTAGTGTAATTTCCATTATACAACTCCATTTCAAACGGGGGACAATAAATAACAGTAATTAACGCGCTTGCCAAGTAAGCACATTTTTCAAAAATTTCAAATTTAAGTTTAGATAAAAATCAATGCTTAGCAATATTCATTTTATCGTATTAACTCAATCGGTAAGACTTTAGTAACGTTAATGCGTGATGTGATAATATGTCGCTAATAAGAAAATAATGTTAATAAACTAAAGAAAACTATGACGTCTTCGGCTAAAAACTTGCCTATTGATGATATTAAAAGTGATGTAATTTCAGCGTTAAAAAATCACCAAACATTACTATTAACTGCACCTCCTGGCGCGGGTAAATCAACACGATTACCGCTATGGCTTTTAGATCTCGATAGTTTATCGGGTAGTAAAATTTATCTATTACAACCAAGGCGAATTGCTGCTAAAAATATTGCTTGTTACTTAGCAAAGCAATTGGGAGAGCAAGTAGGAGATACGGTTGGTTATCGTTTGCGTAATGAAAGTAAAGTTTCAAAAAACACCCGTTTAGAAGTTATTACTGAAGGAATATTAACGCAAATTATTCAGCATGATGCGGAATTAGCCGATTGTGGATTAGTGGTGTTTGATGAGTTTCATGAGCGTTCTCTTAATGCGGATTTAGCCTTTGCTTTAACTCGAGATGTGCAATTAGGCTTACGTGATGATTTAAAAATTTTATTAATGTCTGCTACTTTAGCAACAGAGGAAATTAAAACTCAGCTACCAGAAGCTGTTTGTCTTGAAAGTGCAGGCCGCAGCTACCCTGTTGATATAAGTTACCAAGCTCCGTCGAATGCACGGTTATGGCGAGAACATATATTAACAGTGTTGAAGTCTTTGGTTAATCAACACCAAGGCTCAATTTTAGTGTTTCTTCCCAGCACCGGTGATATTCGTTACTTGGCTGAGAATTTATTAAATTACATACCTGATTCTATGTTGCTGTGCCCTCTTTATGGTGACTTATCCCTTACTCAGCAACAACAGGCAATTGCACCAGCGCCAAGAGGGCAGCATAAGTTGGTACTCGCGACCAATATTGCTGAAACCAGTTTAACAATTGAAGGTGTTAATTTAGTCGTTGATTCAGGCCTGGAAAATGTCGCCATTTATGATAATCAAACGCTAAGTAATAAATTAACTCAACGAGCTATTGCAAAAGCATCGGCAATTCAGCGCGCTGGGCGTGCTGGGCGATTACAAGCAGGGCATTGTATTCGCTTGTATAGTAATGATGATTTTCAGCGCAGAAATGAACAGAGCGTTAGCGAAATTCAGCAAGCAGACTTGTTACCAATGCTAATGGAGTTAGCTCGCTGGGGAGCTAACGAATGTATGCAGCTACCTATGGTGGAAATACCGGACGAGAAACGTGAACAATTAGCATGGCAAGAACTAATTTCATTAGGGTTATTGTCTGCGCAGAAGCAATTAACTACAGATGGTAAGCAAGTTGCCAGCTTTCCGTGTCACCCTCGGTTTGCAAAAATGCTGTTAAGATCACAATACTTGGAGCAGCAACAAACAATTAGTCATTTATTATCTTTAGCTTGTTTATTGGCAGCTCTGCTGGAAGAGCGAGATATTTTTAATGCTGAGCAACGTTTTGGTGATTGTGATATTGCTCATCGAGTTATGCAGCTTTGCCGACAGCCTAAAAAGGGCAATCATCAACGTATAATCCAGCAGGCACAACGTTTGTTTCGATTAGCCCTCCAACAACAAAAGCAAACTCAGTCGACTCAACATTTTTGCCTTGCAAGCAATGAACTACCTATTCAGCATTGTGGGTTGATATTGGTGCATGCATATCCAGAAAGAATTGCAAAAAAACGCAATAATCAAGGCCATTATTTAACGGCTTACGGTAAAGGCGTGGTGGTAAATGAGGTCGATGCTTTAGCGAGTGAAAGTTATATTGTTGCGGCACAATTATTTCAAAAACAACACGGTTTAACTGTTACTTTAGCTGCTGAATTTAACTTAGTGCAAGCTCTGAAACGGGGCATAGTTAGTACGGAAAGCAACACTCATTTACATTTTGACCAGCAACTTAATCGGATTGTTTCTGCTAATCAGCAAGTGTTAGGGGCACTGGTGATAAAAAGTGAGAATACTAGCCAAAAGGTGCCTCCTGAGTTATTAGTGGCGTGCTGGTGTCAGCAAATTAGAAAGAAAGGTTTGAGTTGGTTAAAGCTTGGCGAAAAAACTGAACAACTATTATTGCGTTGGCGTTGGCTAAATAGCACGCAACAGCATATAGAATTTCCAGTGGTTGATGAAGAGTTTTTATTGTCTCAATTGGAACAATGGTTGGGGCCATATTTAACGGACATAATAAGTAAAAATCAACTCGATAAATTGAATTTTTCAGAATTATTGTTTAACCAGCTGAGTTACCAACAACAGCAAAAATTTAAACAACTTGCGCCAGTATACTTTGTTGGCCCTACTGGGCGTAAATGCACTATTCGCTATAGTTTAGAGCAAGCGCCAATAGTATCTCTGCCCATGCAGGAATTATATGGTGTTACTGTAACCCCTACTGCTGGTGATATTAGCAATAACAGCCAAGTTCCTTTAATCATTGAAATATTATCGCCAGCTAAACGGCCTATTCAAGTAACTCAAGACTTAGTAGCGTTTTGGCAGGGCAGTTACCAAGCAGTGCAAAAAGATATGAAAGCACAATACCCCAAACACTTCTGGCCGGACGACCCAGCAAATGCCGAGGCAACACGCAAAACCAAACGTCATATAAAAAGCTAACTGCTAGTTATTTAGCGTAGGGGAAAGTGTATTAGGCTGGATCTGATTAACTACTTAAGTGGCGACTTTTAAAAGCACTTGGGCTTAAACTAAAAAACTGTTTAAAGCAGCGGCTAAAGTGACTGGCATTGGTAAAACCGAGGTCAAAGCAAACTTGTGTAATTTGATATCCTTGCTTAATCATACTAGCTGCTTTTTTTAATCGTTCTTGTTGTTGGTATGCCGCAGGTGTACAACCTAAGTGAGTTTTAAACTGCAGAAAGAACTTAGTTCGGCTCATGCAAGCTATTTTACATAATTGTTCGATATCAATATTGGTAGCTAAATTTTGATTAATAAAGTGAAGCGCTGCGTTTAAACCGTTGCAATCAGGTAATTGCTCACTATGGGAAATTATAAAGTCGCGAGTTTGATGACGTAACAATCTCACGGTCAACTCAGATATCGCTAAATCAATCATATAATTTCTATCTTGATGATTTTCAGTATAAATTTGAACAATTCTATTTAACAACGCTTGTGTTTGCGCATTATGATGAGTATGCACTAGGTGTTGGTGATATTGCCATTGTCCATACTCTGATGCTAAAGGCGCTGACTGTTCTATTCGATCAACAATATTGTTGATACGCTCTAAAGATATTTCAATGGCTAAACAAGTGGTGGGTTGATCAATTCTTGCATCGGGAAAATCAATCTCTACTTGGTGGTTAGGAGCCATAACAAAAGATTCATGCGGAAGAAATTCGCTTTCATAGCTAGCGGTATCGTCATGCATAACTTTTTTACCAGAAACCATGCCGCAAAATAATAATTGATCTGACTTTAATTGCACTCGATTTGCCTGCTCAAAGGTATCGTAAATGCTTAATTCTGTTTCGGGGCCAGCAAAGCTTATTTTGTTTTCAACTAAAACTTTTGGATTTTTGCGTTGCTTTGCTAATACTTCCTTAATCATTTTCGCGCCCTTTTTATATATGTACTGGCAGTCAACTTTTTTGAACTTATTGCATAGTTGAAATTTTTTTAATCTACTAAGGTAATAACAATTGACTAAAAATACAACTATAGGAAAGTCTTATGATCTATGCAGCACCTGGCACCGATGGCGCGTTGATAAATTTTAAAGCCCGTTACCAAAATTTTATTGGTGGCCAATGGCTTGAACCATTTGAAGGACAATATTTTGATAATATTAGTCCGGTAAATGGTGAAGTTTTTTGCCAAATCCCCCGTTCTACAGAAAAAGATATCGAACTTGCCCTAGATGCAGCGCATAAAGTTAAAGAGCAATGGGGTGCTACTTCGGTAACCGAACGCTCAAATATTTTATTGAAAATAGCAGACAAAATTGAACAAAATATTGAATATTTGGCCATTGCTGAAACTTGGGATAATGGTAAGGCAGTACGTGAAACATTAGCGGCTGATATTCCGCTGGCAGTTGATCATTTTCGTTATTTTGCTGGTTGTTTACGAGCACAAGAAGGCTCTATAGGTGATTTAGATGAAAATACGGTTTCATATCATTTTCATGAACCTTTAGGTGTAGTTGGGCAAATTATTCCATGGAATTTCCCTATTTTGATGGCTGCATGGAAGCTTGCTCCTGCGTTGGCGGCGGGCAATTGTGTGGTATTAAAACCGGCAGAACAAACGCCTGCGTCTATTCTAGTATTGGCCGAATTAATTGGTGATTTACTGCCTGCTGGCGCATTAAACATTGTTAATGGCTTTGGTAATGAAGCAGGACAAGCACTTGCTACGAGTACTCGCATTGCTAAAATTGCTTTCACTGGCTCAACGCCTGTTGGCTCTCATATATTAAAGTGTGCAGCTGAGAATATTATTCCGTCTACAGTTGAACTTGGCGGTAAATCGCCGAATATTTTCTTCAAAGATGTAATGGATCAAGAAGACGAGTATTTAAGTAAATGTATTGAAGGAATGGTTTTAGCTTACTTTAACCAAGGTGAAGTGTGTACTTGTCCGTCTCGGGTTTTTGTTCATGAAGATATCTATCCGCAATTTATTGAGAAAGTGATAGAGCGCTCGAAAGCGATTAAGCGTGGTAATCCACTTGATACCGATACTATGGTAGGTGCGCAAGCCTCTAAAGAGCAATTTGATAAAATTATGAGCTATATCGCTATTGGTCGTGAAGAAGGTGCGGAGGTTCTGTTAGGTGGTGATGTTGAGCAACTTGATAATGAGCACCAAAATGGCTTTTACATTCAACCAACTTTGCTAAAAGGCACTAATGATATGCGGGTATTCCAAGAAGAAATTTTTGGCCCGGTAATCTCATTGTCGACATTTAAAGACGAAGCCGAAGTACTGGAGTTAGCAAATAGTTCTGAGTTTGGGCTAGGTGCCGGCGTTTGGACTAGGGATATGAATTTAGCCTATCGTATGGGACGCAAAATTCAGGCGGGTAGGGTTTGGACTAATTGTTATCATATGTACCCTGCACATGCGGCATTTGGTGGTTATAAAAAGTCAGGTGTTGGCCGTGAAACCCATAAAATGGCATTAGAGCATTACCAGCAAACCAAAAACTTATTGGTAAGTTATGATGTTAATCCTCTGGGCTTTTTCTAATATAAACATTATTAGTTAGCTTTATTAATTATGGTAAACAGAGCGAATATTTATCAACGCTCTGTTTACCCGTTTTTGTCGAAAAGAATTATCGTTGCAGAAGTTTGCTAGTGCTTGCTAATTGTTTGTCCGCACAATAGTTGCCATGGCTTGTGATAAAATATCTTGCTCACCGTCTAACCAGTGAATTTTAGTGCCATTGCGTTCCAAACGTCTTAGCCAAGTGTCTTGTTTTTTAGAGAACTGGTGAATGGCAGAGTTGAGTTTTTGAAAACAGTCATTTTGGGATAGTTTTCTCTGTAAATGTTGGGCAATAAAACGGTATTCCAACCCATAAAAATGGAGTGTTTCCCAACTTACCCCTTGGCGATGCAATTCTGCAACCTCTTCAATTAACCCTTGATTCATACGTTCTTTTAAGCGCTTAGTGATACGTTGTCGAATAACGTCTCTTGGCCATTTTATAGCAAATATTAATGGAGTTAACTTAGGAAAGTCGTTTATTGTATCTTTTGCATCAAGTTCACCTTGGGCAATTTCAATAGCTCTTATTAGACGTTCGCGTTCAATAATATCAGTAGTATTGTGCAGGTTTGGTTTCAAAGCGATTAACTTTTCCACTAAAGCTTGATGAGAAAATGTTGATAATGATGCTCTAAGCTTTATATTTTCTGGTACTTCAATCAGGCGATAACCTTTCAAAATTGAATCTACATATAATGCTGAACCGCCAGCCATAATTGCGAGTTTATTTTTGGCGTTAATGTTTTGGTAGGCATTAATTACGTCTTTTTGGAAATCGAAAATATTGTATTCGTAACCGGGATCAACAATGTCGATAAGATGATGCTTAATGTCTTGATACTCATCAAGATCTTTACCGCTGCCAATATCTAACCCCCGATATACTTGTCGAGAGTCTGCTGAAATTATTTCTCCATTCAATAGTTTTGCCAATTCGACCGCAAGTTTTGTTTTTCCTGATGCTGTTGAGCCTAGCACTACTAACATGTTAAATGCAGACATGATTTACCTAATGATATTGAAGATAAAATAGGCCGCATTATATCGTTAAATAAAATCTAATGCCTATTCAAGTGCTAAAATTTTCACTAGGGATATGCTGTCCGCTAGATTAATATATACTTTCATTAGTAAATTATAGGTAGATCAAACTCACGCATGTCTCCAAGAAAGAAGTCTGAAACAAAAGCCACACGCACAACTAAAAAATCATCTTCAAAAAAGGTGGCTGATAATACGCCAAGCCGCATTCGTCGTTTTAGTCGGTGGTCATTGTTTTTTATCTTAAAAATGATGCTACTTATGGTTTTTGTTATTTTTTTGTACAGCATTTATCTTGATAGTAAGGTGCGTAATAAGTTTGAAGGACAGCGCTGGCAAGTGCCGGTGCAGGTATATGGTCAAATTGAGCAGTATCGCCTAGGCAGTAAGTTAAAACTAACTAACTTAAAGCAGGCGCTTGTGGCAAATCGCTATAAAAAAGTGACTCAGGTGCAACGCCCTGGAGAGTTTGCATTATCGGCGACACGCGCGATTATTTTTCGGCGTGCGTTTGACTTTGGTAATGGCATTGAAGAAAGCCAAAACATCACTATTGATATAGCCAATGAGCATATTCAGCAATTGTATATAAATGGTAACAAGGTCGAGCAGGTTGTATTAGAGCCAATGTTACTCGACAGGATATTGCCGGAAAGCAAAGAAGATCGCGTTTTAGTTTCCTTGCAAGCGGTGCCTGAAGAGTTATTGGATACCTTGTTACTTGTCGAAGACCGCGACTTTTATTTTCACCACGGTGTGTCACCATTAGGTATTTTACGAGCACTATATCAAAACATAAAAGCTGGCAGAACAGTACAAGGTGGTAGTACGTTAACACAGCAGTTAGTTAAAAATATGTTTTTGACTCGCGATAAAACGCTATGGCGTAAAGTCAACGAAGCGATAATGTCGTTAATTTTAGAGTACCGCTATAGCAAAGATCAGCTCCTTGAAGCCTATATTAATGAAGTTTATTTAGGACAGCATTACGCTAATGGTATTTATGGTTTTGGTTTGGCGGCAGAGTTTTATTTTGGTAAATCTATTCAATCACTAGATACCGAGCAAATGGCGATGCTTATCGGGCAAATTAAAGGGCCAAGCTATTATGACCCTTGGCGCTTTCCCGAGCGTACATTAAAGCGCCGAGATCTAGTGTTGCGTTTAATGTATCAGCAAGAAATTATCGCTCAAGCTGAATTTGAACGTGCAGTTGAGTCGCCGTTATCTATTCGTCAGCAACGTCGACTAGCACAGCAAAAATTTCCTTCCTATTTACAATTGGTAAAAGCGGAGCTATCTCGACACTTATCTGAATATGAGCAGCAATCAGGTGTAAGAGTTTTTACCGGTTTCTCAATTGATCAACAATTGGCACTTCAATCTAGCATCGACCAACAAATGCCACTTTTAGAAAAACAAACAGGCTCTGGGTTACAAGTAGCTATGGTGGTTTCAGACTTCAGTACCGGTAGCGTTCGCGCTTTAGTGGGAGGTAAGGAAGCCGGGTATGCTGGTTTTAATCGAGCCTTACATGCCAAAAGGCCGATAGGTTCATTAATTAAACCGGCTGTGTATTTGGCGGCATTAGAGCGTTACCAGCGCTTTAATTTAGCCAGCTTAATTGATGACAAAGCAATCACTCTGTCAAGTGAAGATGGACAAGCGTGGACGCCAAAGAATTATGATGGCAAGTATCGAGGTCAAGTGCATTTAGTGGACGCATTATCTTCTAGTTTAAATATTCCAACTGTAAATTTAGGTATGGAACTTGGACTAGACAATATTGCACAAGCAATTCATTTGTTAGGCTACCCAGGTGACATTGTTACGCGTCCTTCGATGTTGTTAGGTGCGTTAAATATGTCGCCAATGGAGGTAAATCAACTGTATTTACCATTGGCTAATTACGGCTCAGGTCAGCAGTCGCATGCAATTGAGCGCGTGGTTAACGCCAAAGGGGAAACCTTATGGTTATTTGAAAATCAAGCACAACAGTTAATGTCGACACAAGCGGCTTACTTGCTTGATTATGCGTTGACTAAAGTAGCAGCTTCAGGCACCGCTCGATCATTATCATGGCGTTTGAAAAATAAAACCCTGGCGGGTAAAACTGGCACCACCAATGAGCAACGTGATAGTTGGTTTGTTGGCTATGATAATGAACTTTTAGTAACCACTTGGGTAGGTCGAGATGATAATAAGCCGACAAAACTAACCGGTAGTAGTGGTGCATTAGTGCTATTTGCTGACTTTATGAAAAGAGCTGGTGCAACTAGTAGGCACGCTGATATACCCGAAAGTGTGGAGTTAGTGCATTTTGACAATAAAAGTGGCCGAGCGGTAAGTCAAGAGTGTGCAAATTCTCAACTTTTACCAGCGGTAACCAACGGTTTAATATACCAAGAGCAATGTGAGCGCGATGCTACGCAGCCTAAGAAAAAGAAATCATGGTTTGAAAAAATATTTGGAGAATAATTTAATAATTAATTCAATGCACTAAAGTACTAATTGCTCAGCTTTGGCATATGAGCATTTGAATAAGTTAACTAATAAACCTATGGTTAATAGGTAGCTAAATTTACAAGGTTGTTAATAAAAATAGCAAAGGAAGCAATGCTGCAGTAAAGGAAATATCCATTCTATTACCTAGTTAGAGAGGACAAATGAAACATAGGTTGAGTTTTGGTTACTTTACTTTACTTGCTGAAAATATTGTTGAAGTGTGTATTGATGATGGTGTTGAATTATCACTTGAAATGATTGAAGAGTGTGATGACTTTTTTAAAGCTCATATTTTTGGCGACTTCGGCATGTTGATAAACCGTATTAATGAGTATTCTTATAGTTATGAAGCTCAGTTATCTATCGGTTCATATCAGGGGTTAAAAGCAATAGCATTCGTATATTATACCGATGAATGCAAAACTCTGGTTGAAGAGCTTAATGAAAAGCGTGCTCACGATAATTGGAATAGCCAATTGTTTTCGGGTTTAGAGCTTGGTTGGCAGCAGGCATTGACGTGGTTAGAGCAAGAATTATTATCAGATAAACAGCAAGAAGTGAGTAACTTATTTGAGGGTGAGCCTAATTATTAGGTGTGTAAAAAATTAATATGACAGAACGAAAAAAGCAAACCCTATGGTTTGCTTTTTTTATGTTCAGGACGAACCGTATGCCATGGTCACAAAGATGTGAATCAATGGTGATGTTCAAGAAGAACAGTATGTCATAGTCAGTAAAAACTGTCAGTTTCTGCTTTAAAAAAGCTCAATACTTCATCGCTTTTTGCCACGAACATCTTCAATTTTGTTGGGTTATTTTGTGTTAATCAATATACTCAAATATTTTAAATACACGATTTACACCACCAACATTACGAGCAATATCAACAGCATTATTTGCTTGCGACTTGGTGACTAAACCCATTAAAAATACTTCACCGTTCTCGGTGACTACCTTAATATTTGTGGCATCTAACTCATCACTACTAAATAATGCTGTTTTCACTTTAGATGTTAGCCAAACGTCATTAGTTTTGGTGGTAAATGCAGTGGTATTGCTGATGCGAATTTGATTGTGAAGCTGCTTAACACCATTGATGTCATTAAGTATCTTAATTGCTTGATCACGCAGGTAACTGTTAGGTGCTTGACCAACAACCAAGACACTTCCATTTACGCTGACTACTTGTAAATTTGTGTTATCACTTAGGGCTTCACTTGCAGCGAGTTTTGCATGGGCATCTATTTCGATTTTCTGATCATCAATTTGATTACCTAATGAGCGGTTGTCTGTCGCAACGCTTGCGCCGCCAACAACCCCAACAACTGCAGCAGCTACACAGCCTTGCAAAAGTGCTGCAACTGCAACAACACTTAATAATGATTTTACTGACATACTAGTCCTCGGCTTGTGGAAATAGTGTGGTGTCAATAATGTCACATAGGCAGTGAATAACCACTAAATGTACTTCTTGAATACGTGCTGTGCGGCTTGATGGCACGCGAATTTCAACATCATTTTCACCTAACAAACCAGCAATGTCGCCACCGTCACCACCAGTTAACGCAATAATTGGCATATCACGAGAAACGGCTGTTTCTATTGCTTTTATTACGTTGCGAGAGTTACCACTGGTTGAAATAGCCAACAGCACGTCACCATTATTACCTAAAGCTCGTACTTGTTTAGAAAATATTTCATCAAAGTGATAGTCGTTACCAATGGAAGTGATTGTTGAGCTATCGGTCGTCAAGGCAATTGCAGGTAGTGGCGGACGCTCTGTTTCATAGCGATTAAGTAATTCTGCAGAAAAGTGCTGAGCATCACCTGCTGAGCCGCCGTTACCACAAGCTAAAATTTTGTTGCCAGCAAGTAGGCTCTGTACCATGATCATGCCCGCTTGTTCTATTGGCCCAGCCAAAAGTTCGCTTGCGGCAATTTTAGTTTGAATGCTTTCAGTAAAATTGCTTTTTATCCGTTCTAACATATTGGATGTAGCTCCGTTGTTTTATTCATCAAAAGGCGTTTTTCAGCCAAGTAATCTCTGGGTTGTTGATATTACCTTGCAAGGCAATAACATCGAATCGGCAGCTGGTATTATATTCATTTAATCCTGTTTGTTGCAGGTAATATGCTGCACATTGTTTAATTTTTTGCTGTTTTGAAGCAGAAATGGCAGAAATAGCACCGCCAAAGTGTGAATGTTGGCGATATTTTACTTCAATAAACACCCAAGTGTCTGCTTCTGTCATAATCAGGTCGAGTTCACCACGACGATTATGAAAATTACGCGTTTTTAATACTAGCCCTTGCGTCTCTAAAAAGTTGGCCGCTAATTGCTCGGTCACTTTTCCTATTGAAATTGAACTCTCATCATTAGTCGATGGCAATTTCTTGCACCTTGTTTCGGCTGTATTTACCCCAAACCAAACTGCGTTTTAATATATTGTTGTCTGCTAACTGTAATATGCCGGTTTGACCATAATGTCTAAGATAAGTTTTATCTTTCATGGCAGAAAGTTTATCGACCAGCGCTAAACTATCAAAACCCATGGCAAAAATAGTTTGTAAACTATCGCTGCGGTTTGGCCATAGCTTTTTCGCTTGTGCGGCTAATGCTTTATTTTGTTGTTTACCTGATAATTGCCATGGCATTTCGGTAAAAACTAAGCCAGATAAGTCGCGATTATCGCTTTTATCATTTTTAGCACTATGGCTTCGAGAGCTAGCATATATCGGGATAATATCAGCAAATGGACTGGTATTAACGTCAATGTAAGGTTTCAGTAATTTAGTTTCTAACGGCATGCCGACAATATAAATCATATCAATATCGCGACGATTGCGTAGCTCACTTTTAATTGAGTACTTAATACGGCTATTTAATTCTTTCGTTCGTTCTTGGCTTGTATCAACACTGAGGCTAGCTTTAAGCTGGTTCTGCATTTTTGCGTCGCCATTAAAAAATACTGTTTCAGGTTGCTGCCCAGTTATATGTTGCCATTGCTGGCTAAAAGTTTGAGCAATACGACGGCTCGCTTTGTCTTGATGGCTTAAAATAAGTGGCTTTTGGTATCGCTGACGACTTAAGGTAGTGGCTGCCTGTATTGCTTCATCTTCCGGACGCATAGATAATGCCACTTGGTGTGGCTTTAACACGATATTTCCTGGCAGATTAAGTAGTAATGTTGGCGTTGAAATGTCGGTTTGCGCTAAATAATTTTTAACATTCTCTTTTAGTAGCGGGCCAATAACATAATCAATATTTAGCTCTTCTAACTTAGTCGCTAGTGTTGCCATTTCTAAGTTGTTGGAGTCGATGAAATGTATTGTCGCAGTATTGTTATTATATGCAGCCAATACGCCTTGTTGAGCTACTTTACCGGCACGTACCTGTTTTCCCGATAGCGGAATGATGACCGCAACATTATTATTTTCATTAATAAGTGTTGCTTGTGTTTGTTGTAATTGTGCAACAATAACTTGTGCCGGGTGGGTGCTAAAATCACGCTGCCACTGGACTAAATAGCGTTTCAGACGAGCATTGTCATCACCAAATTTGTTGGCGAATGTCAGTAGTTTGCTCCAGCCATCAACGTTCGGTGCCGCCATTTTTCGTAATTGTTGATGCTGCCATTGAGATAATTGGCATAGTTGCTGCCAAATTATCTCAATATCAGCGTTTGTTGCATCGGGATTCTTTGCAAATGCTCGTAAGCTTGCGTCTAGAGCCGCTATTGGTAAATTACGCTTTAATTGCACTACAGCGAGTGTTTGATAGTAGTCAAAAATATGTGAGTTCGTTATATTTTTCTTTACTTCATTAGCATTGTTAAGTGCTTCTTGCGCTTTGTCAAAGCGCTCTAATGCTAATAGGCTTTGCGCACTGATCACAGCTAAATGATATTGATTTAGTAGGCTTTGAGTTAAAGGTTTGGTTTGAGTTGCTAACCACAATGCTTTATGAGGCTTAGCTTCTACTAAATATAATGAGCTGGCTTGTATAAAGGTAGTTACCGCTTGGTCGTTTTCTTGAGCAATGGCTTGTGCTACCAATTCATCAGCGCTAAGTGTTGCATTAACGGTTTCTATGATCTCGGCTTTTTTTGGTAACACTTTTTCAGACTTACTTGGTTTTGTTGTTGAACAACTCGCTAAAACCATCAGGCTAATTACGGTTATAAGTGTACTTTTTCGAGCTGAAAAGTAATTTGTCATTATCAAAGTTAAGAAATCCGTACTTTTTAAGATAGCTTTATAATAAACTTCATCCTCTTCAGTCTCAACACAAGTATTTTAATATGTCGGAACAAATTATTCAGCCCAGTACTCTTTATATTGTTGCTACCCCCATTGGCAACTTAGCTGATATCAGCCAACGAGCATTAGAGGTATTGGCTCATGTTGATGTTATTGCTTGTGAAGATACCCGACATACTCAGCGGTTATTGTCTGCTTTTAGTATTAAAAACAGAACAATGTCGATGCATGATCACAATGAGCGACAGCGGCAAGAGCAAATATCAAAACTATTACAAGAAGGAAAAAGTGTCGCGTTAGTGTCAGATGCAGGTACACCATTGATTAGCGATCCGGGCTTTCATTTGGTTCGCCACTGTCGCCAACTTGGTTTAAGTGTTTCGCCTATTCCTGGTGCTTGTGCCGCTATATCTGCACTTTCCGTTGCTGGTTTGCCAACAGATAGATTCACATTTGAAGGCTTTTTGCCGTCAAAGTCTAGTGCTCGGCAAGCAACATTAAATGAGTTAGCAAATGAAACACGTACCATGGTGTTTTATGATGCACCGCGCCGCGCCATTGATACCGTGGCTGATATTGTTAAAACGCTTGGTGGTGAGCGTTATGTGGTGATGGCTAGAGAGTTAACCAAAACCTTTGAAACTATACATTCTGATAGCGCTGAAAACTTATTGGCATGGCTACAAGAAGATCCAAATCAACTCAAGGGTGAAATGGTATTGATTATTGAAGGCCATAAAGTTGACCCAAATGATATTCCTGCTCATGTTGTAGCAACATTAAAGTTACTGTTGTCTGAAATGAAGCCTAAAAAAGCCTGTGCAATAGCAGCAGAAATTCACGGAGTGAAGAAAAATGCCCTGTATGAATATGCCTTGGCAATGAAAGATTCTTAAGATACTTCTGAATATAGTAGTGTTACGCTTTTAAAGCTTAGTAATATCACGTAGAATGCGCCCCGAGTTGACGAGACAATCGCTGCTTCATCGTTGTGCCTTCGGGTAGACAGATGGAGGGGAGGAAAGTCCGGGCTCCAATGAGCAGGGTGCCAGGTAACACCTGGGCGGCGTAAGCCGACGACAAGTGCAGCAGAGAGAAGACCGCCGATGACCGCTTGCGGAACAGGTAAGGCTGAAAGGGTGCGGTAAGAGCGCACCGGATTGCTGGTAACAGTAATTGCAGGGTAAACTCCACCCGGAGCAAGACCAAATAGGGTTTCATATGGCGTGGCTCGCGTTGAAACCGGGTAGGTTGCTTGAGCTATAGAGCGATTTATAGCCTAGACGAATGATTGTCACTTTCTTTTTTTGAAAAGGAAAGATACAAAACCCGGCTTATGTGTCAACTCACTTATTCTATAAACCCTCGCAGTAATGCGAGGGTTTTCTAATTTATCCCTGGAAATGATTCCTTTTGTCAACTGCTTAAACTCTGGCGCTAGACAATTTCTTACGTCAGGTGATTGCGAGCCATCGCACCTAAATTATTTAATAAACCTAAAGTTTATTATGTACTAAAACCTTAACGACCAATATGCATAGCCTCTTACATTAAGTAAAATAACATGAGTACCTATGTACCTGTTTTAAGTGCTACTTTCACTGCACTTTTTAAGATCGGCATTGTGGTAAATAGCTCTCATCTGCTGTCCAGCCCAAATGTTAACGTTTGATTTGATTTATCTTCGCCTTATTTTCCTTCGTTACCTATTACTTCGATGGTGAAACGATAGCCATTTCCTTTTCTAAAAGTATTCTTCATGACTATCCTCTCCTGTTGAATGTAAGTTGCAACGTGCGGGATAATTTTACCATCAGTATTGATAGTAATATTTGCTGCCCAGTATCTCTTAGAGGTTAATTTAAAATACTTGCCTCGTTATTAGTGTTCCATTATTGCTACATTGTATTGTGTCGATTTCGCTACAGTACCATTTCTCTATGTAATGTCTTTTTTTAACGTGTTGTTTATTAAGTGTTTATTTTTCTTTTGCTGTTGGCACTTATCTTGTAATAACAGAGGTAAGGTTATAAAGCGCAAGGAAAATAATGGATACGCAACGAATTAAGCCAAAGCAAACATTATGGAAAAAGTACTGGTTTGTTATACCGGCAATGTTATTTGTTTTTCTAGCTTGGCGTTTGACTCAAACACTAGGTGATGCCTCTTATATGGTTGATCATGAAAAGTTAGTAACAGCTAAAGTTGAACAAGGCCTATTTTTAGTTAATGTACGCGCTACAGGGTTGTTAAAACCAGAAAATATTCGTTGGGTTTCTGCGCAAGTTGCCGGCCGAATTGAGCAAGTTTTTGTTAAGCCAGGAGCGAAAGTTAACTTAGGGGATGTGCTCGTTAAACTTAGCAATCCTGAACTTGAGCGTGAATTAGAAAAAGTTAGTTGGGAGTTAAAGGCAAATAAAGCAGAAAGTAACGCGGCATATGTGTCATTAGAGTCACAACTTGTCGACATTGAAAATGCTGTGGTGGCGTCTGAATATAGCTATTTATCAGCAAAGCTAAAGTTAGATGCCGAAACCGCTTTGATGGAACAAGGTAATGCAACAGTATCAGCATTAGATTATCAAAAAAGCCAGCTTGCCGTTAAACAACAACTGCAATATTGGCAAGCGCAACAACAAAAAGTTGCGAAAATGAAATTAACAATGGCGGCAACTAAAACAGCACAACAGGCGCGTTTAGGCTTGATGGAGAATAATTATCAACGGGTATTAGCACAAGTTGAGGCATTATCGGTTACCGCATCAACGTCAGGCATCATTCAACAAGTGTCACTCGAATTAGGAGAGCGAACACAGATAGGTAGTAGTGTTGCTCTTATTGCTGATCAAAGCTCGCTGTTTGCTGAACTGCAAGTACAGGAAGTGCGAGTGAAAGATATTAAAGTAGGGCAAGTAGTGCATATAGATACTCGTACTAGTCAAATTGCTGGCAAGGTTAGTCGTATCGACCCTGCCGTGAAATCGGGTATGGTTCAGGTAGATGTTAATCTTATCGGTAATTTACCGAGTGAAGTGCGCCCTGAACTCACGGTTGATGGCTTGATAGAAATTAGCAATATTGAAAATGCCTTGTTTGTAAACCGCCCGGTTTTTGCACCACGAGATAGCCAAGTGGATTTGTTTAAGCTTACTGTAGATCAACAGTTTGCTGAGAAAAAGCAGGTCAGTCTTGGGCAAAGTTCAGTTAACAAAATTCAGGTACTTTCTGGCTTAACTGTTGGCGATGAAATTATTATTTCAGATACCAGTGATTGGCAAGAACACCAACAAGTATTAATAAATTAATTATCGCTTATATAACAATAAACGTCTTAAAGGATACATTATGAAAGCATTATTAAAGTTGAACGATGTTAGTAAAACATTCTTAACTGAAGATATTGAAACTAAAGCAATAAATGACATCAGTTTAGAAATAAATAAAGGCGAATATGTCGCGTTAAGTGGTCAATCTGGGTGTGGAAAGTCAACTTTACTATCTTTGTTGGGCTTACTTGATTCACCAACAGCAGGGCAATATTGGTTGGCGGATAATGATATTTCTTCACTGAGTAGAAATCAACGCGCGGAAATTCGCAGTAAAGAGATTGGGTTTGTTTTCCAATCGTTTAACCTAATTTCAGATTTGACCGTACTAGAAAACGTCATGTTGCCACTGACTTATCAGTCAGGGCTATCAAAAGCAGTAATCGAAAATCGTGCAAAAGTGGTGCTTGAAAAAGTAGAAATGGGTCATCGTAAAAATCACTTTCCATCACAACTTTCAGGCGGACAACAACAGCGAGTCGCTGTTGCTAGAGCGTTAGTTAATGAGCCTAAAATTATTTTAGCCGATGAACCAACAGGTAACTTAGACTCAAAAAATGCCGAGTCGGTATTGCAGTTATTCGAACAATTGCATCGAGAAGGAGCAACCATTTGTATGGTAACGCATGATCCCGCTTCAGCAAAAAGAGCGAGCCGTTGCTTGGAGATGTTTGATGGTCGGCTAATAAAAGACAGTATAAATAGCACAATAAAAAATAATGCTGTTTCTACACTAGAAGTAGCGGCGGGGTAGTTACTATGTCTATATGGTTAGATATTAAATATGCATTACGTCTTTTATTTAACGCACCCAAATTTACCGCAATGACACTGGGTGTGTTAATTGGTGGCTTGTCGATTAGTCTATTTACTTTTTCATTTTTGTATACCTCAATTTATAAACCTTTACCTATCCCGGAAGGAGAAACGGCAAAAGCTTTGGCTGTGTTTGAAGATGGAAAGTACCGTTATATCCGAAGTTTCGAATACCAAGCGATTAAAGACAATGTGGCAAGTTTTGCTGAGTTTGGTGTTTATGATACAGGTGACATGCGTATTAATATCAAGGAGTCTGGTAAGAGCTATTATGGTAGCTATGTGAGGGCTGGCTTTTTTGAATTTAGTCGCATAAAGCCCATTTTAGGGCGCACAATAAGTGAGAATGATACTTTAGTCGGGGCGCCAGCAGTTGCTGTGATTAGTTATGAAGTATGGCAAAGTGAATATCAGGGTAATGAAAATATATTAACGCGAAGCATCAAGGTTGATGGTATAAATACCGATATTATTGGTGTGATGCCAAAAGATTACCGCTTTCCAAATATGTCTAAAGTTTGGCTGCCTCTATTGAATAGTGTGTTGTTGGAGTCACCACAACATAGTGAGTATTTGTATGGCTATGCGCGGCTTAAAGCCGGCGTGAACATTAAAGACGCTGAACAAGAGTTAACCCAGAAAATTAATCAAATTTATCAGCGAAATGTGAAATTGTTTGATTTACCGAAAGTAGAAAAACACGTCAAATTACTAACTTTTCAAATGGCGCAAACGGGTAACGACGGTGCGGTTGCGTTTGCGGGCTTAATGACAATTTCATTCTTAATTTTATTACTTGCTTGTATTAATGTTGGTAATTTACTGCTGGCACGCTCTATTGAACGTCAAAAAGAAACGGCAATTCGGGCTGCACTTGGTGCAAAAACAGCTCGTTTAGTGAGTCAACTACTGTGGGAAGGAGTAATTATTGCCAGTGTTGGTGGCTTACTGTCCGTATTACTCGTGGGAGCTGCGCTAGATTATACTGAAGTTGCAATACATTCTTGGTTACCTGGTGGCGGATCCTTTTGGTGGCATTATGGTATGGACGGCGCAACCTTATTGATGGCGGTGGTATTTACCTTAATAACCATTTTATTATCTGCATTTTTTCCGGCTTGGCGTTCTGCGCATCAAGATATTAATAGCACGTTAAGGGATGGCACTCGCGGTGCACAAAGCAAAAAAGCGGGGCGAGTTTCTAGAATATTGGTAACAACTCAAGTTTTTTTAGTGGCGTTATTAATGTTAATAGGCTCAATAACGGCATTCATTTCTCATAAATTTATTAATCTTGAAATGGGTGATGATTACTCTAATGTTATGACCGCTCGTTTTAGCGTGCCAGAAAAGAAATATCCAGAGCCACAACAGCAAATAGCCTTGATGCAATCATTAATAGCGAAGTTAGAGCAGCATCCTAATTTAGTTGGCGTGATCAACCATAATTGGATTGGTGCATCGAAAGTGATGCTAGAGGGCCACGAATATCTCTCTGAAGAGGATAAACTACTGATCGATGTTGCATCGCTAATTGGTGATAGTGCAACCGTTGGGGTGAATTTAGTTGCAGGGCGTCAATTTACTCATTTAGATAAAAGTGGCAATCGTAAAACTGCAATTATCAGTCAATCAATGGCGAAACGTTATTGGCCTGGAGAATCGCCCTTAGAGAAGAGCTTTACGGTGAATATTAATGATATCGATGAAAGGGTTTTTATTGTTGGTGTCGTGACTAACCGCATGAACGCTAGTGCGATGTTTGGTAGTAGAGATAGTGCAGACGAAATTTATTTATCAGGTTTACAGTTTTTCGATCCGTACCAAATTCTTCTTTACAAGACTTTGCCAAATACGCAGCAACCAGAAGAAATTTTCTATCAAGCCATGTTTGCTATAGATCGAAGTATTGAGCTCACTTATTCTGTACAGGGAGCCAGTGAAAATCGAAATAAAATGCGAGAATCTATGGGGCTGATGTCTGAAATTACTTTTGGTACCGGCTTTTTCTCTCTTCTTTTAGCTATGGTTGGAATTTATGGCTTAACTGCGAATTCAGTCGCACAACGTACACATGAAGTCGGTATTCGACGGGCAGTTGGTGCTTCTGACAGAGATATATTGCGTATGTTTTTGAAACAAGGTGGTAAGCAGCTAATTATTGGACTTAGTTTGGCATTACTAATATTTGCATTAATTTCTTTTGGTTTTCATAAGTTTACTGAAGGTATATTTCCAGTTTATATTTACTTTTCGCAAGCGTTAACAGTCGTTTTCGGTTTAACGGTTGTAGTTATGTTGGCGATATATTTGCCGAGTAAAAAAGCTGTTATTATGGAGCCAAGTATGGCATTACGGTATGAGTAAATATTTAATGCAAACAATAACGTAGCTAACAGGTTATGCTACGCGAATGTAGCAGCAATGTACTTTATTTGCTGCTTGTTTTAATCAATATAATGATAGTTTGTGAATTCAATTGTGAATGACTTTGTAAATACAAAAAAAATACTCGTTGCCGATGATGACATTAATATCATCGCTGGCCTTAAATACTTACTAGCTGATTTTGGTTTTGAAACGCTCGCTGTTACTACTCCTCTGGCGGCAATTGAGTGTTTAAAAAGCCAATCAGTTGAGTTGGTGTTGCTTGATATGAACTTTCAACAAGACACCACATCTGGTCGAGAGGGCATTGAGCTTGTTAAAAGCATTACAGCGCTAAATCTCAATATTCCAATTATTGTGATGACTGGCTGGGCAACAATCGATATTGCAGTTGAAGCTATGCAAGCTGGCGCCAATGATTTTGTGCAAAAACCTTGGAAAAATGAGCGAATTATTAATGCCATTAAAACTCAGATTGCATTAGCTAATTCTTGCAAAAATGCTGAACGATTATCACAGCAAAATAGGTTGCTTACGGCGCAATCTCACCCTGAAAACCGCGATGGTATTATTGCTAATTCAAAAGTGATGCAAGATTTATTAGCGACTTTAGATAATTTAGCAAAAAGCGACATGAGTATTTTACTGACCGGGGATAACGGTACTGGTAAAAGCATGCTTGCCGCATACGTACATAAAGTTTCTCGTCGTGCCAAAAATTCATTTGTCCCTGTGAATATGGGAGCAATACCGGCAAGCTTATTTGAAAGTGAAATGTTTGGTCATGTTAAAGGTGCATTTACTGATGCGAAAGAAAATCGTATTGGCCGTTTTGAAATGGCAGAAAATGGCACGCTATTTTTAGATGAGTTAGCCAATATTCCAATTGAACAACAAGCAAAATTATTAAGGGTATTGGAAGAGCAAAAGTTTGAAGCTGTAGGAAGTAGTAAATCTTTGCATGCTAATGTACGGGTTATTTCTGCAACGAATAGTGATTTACAAGCGGATATTATCAATAATAAATTTCGCCAAGACCTTTATTTTCGGTTAAATACCATAGAGCTGCGTATTCCATCTTTATCTGAACGAGTAGAGGATATAGCGGATTTGGCTCAAAGTTTTTTGGCAACTTTTAGTCGTAAGTATCACAAAAATACCCCATCAATATCTGCTGCTGCAATTACTAAGTTACAAGATTATCATTGGCCGGGTAATATTCGTGAATTGAGCCACACTATGGAGCGGTTATTGTTTACATGTAACCAAGAGGTGATTCATGCCGAAGATATTGTTTTAACGACATTGAAAAGTGACAATTTTAATAGTCATGACCTAGAATTTAACCATTTAACGCTTGATGAAGTTGAAAAAAATATCATTGTTGAGCGCTTAAAAATACACAATAATAATGCGACAGAAACAGCTAAGTCGCTCGGATTGAGTCGCAGTGGCTATTACCGTCGAATAAGTAAATATGAATTGGATTAGAAAAATTTGGCAGTGTGTTAAGCAGAGTGCGCAGCATTATCAAATAGAGCAACAAGATAAGTTAATTTTATTAGCGGTTTTACCTTGCTTTTTTATTACAACAATAGCCTTATTTAGTACCAATACTTCTCCCTACTTTATTGCTTTTATTATTATCTGTTTATGTTTACTTTCAAGCTATGTTGTTATTGCCAGCCGTAAACATGCTCAGTACCAAGTAAGAACTTTAGCTAACTTAATCGAATCAATGATAGACGGGGACTACTCATTACGTGGCCGATTGAAAAGCAACCAAGCTTTTCAAGAGTTATTAATATTAATAAATAGCCTTTCAGAAACATTAGCACTACATAAAATATCGGCAAAAGAGTCACGAGTACTCCTTGAGTTAATTGTCGAGCAAATGGATGCTATGGTATTAGCGACAGATCAAACTGGTAAGTTGGTTATGGCAAATGCATCGGCGAAAGCCTTACTACTTAATGATGTTGATAATTATAGTGGTATGCTACTAAGTGACTTAGCTGTGGGAGGAAAATTACAGCAGGCAAGCTCAGGTATTATTGAGTTTAAATCTGCTAGTCAAGAGCTAGGTATTTCAGATGCTGAATTTGATGGTGATTTCTTTCTACATAAAGAGAGCTTTATAAGAGATGGGCAACCGCACCAGTTATATTTATTAACCAATGCGGAACGGTTGCTCATGGAGAAAGAGCGCAGTGCTTGGCAAAGCGTGTTAAGGGTGCTTAGTCATGAAATTAATAACTCTTTAACCCCAATTTCAACAATTAGTCAGTCAATACAACATAAGCTACAAGGCACTATTGAAAATGAAAAACTGGAAAGTCACCAAAGCTTAGTTGCTGGTATTAACATTATTAATGAACGAGCCGATTCTTTAAGTGACTTTATAGCGAGTTATAGCCAGCTGGCACACTTACCTAAACCAATTTTTGCACCGATAAACCTAAACTCTCTTATTAAAAAGCTGATGCCGCTATTTCCAAATTGTCAGTTTAAAATTGCTGAAAACACCAATGCTGAGTTGTCAGTTGATAAAAAGCAATTTGAACAAGTGCTGATAAACTTGCTTAAGAATGCTATGGATGCAATGGAAGAAAGAGTAAATAAAATAATCACAATTGATTATTTTATCGAGCAGCAATGGCAAAAAATAGTTATTACAGATAATGGTTGCGGCCTAGCAAACACTGAAAACTTATTTGTGCCATTTTATACCACTAAACCAGACGGTAGCGGCATTGGCTTAGCACTTTGTCGACAAATTATGTTTAGTCATGGCGGCCAAATAAAACTGAAAAATAGCCCGCATGCATCAGGTGCACAAGTTATATTGTCTTTACCCGCATAAATTGATTATTTAAACGACAAACTTTTCTAACAATAATTGTTGTTGGTTAACTTCGTCGACTAAGGCTTCATTTGTACCGACTTGTTCTTGAGAAAAGTCACCAACCTGTATACTGATATCATTAATATGTGTGGTGTTCTTATTAATTTCTTCAATAACAACGCTTTGCTCTTCAATTGCTGCGGCAATTTGAATATTCCTATCCATAATATCTTTAACAGAGTCTGATATATTCTCTAGTGTTTGATTGGCAACTTGAGTATTTTCGACACAGGCCTCTGCCATTTCACGACTTTCATTCATTGATAATTGTACTTGCCCTGAAGATTCTTGAATTTGCTCAATCATAGTTTTAATTTCAGTTGTCGACTCTTGGGTGCGTGAGGCCAAAGTTCGCACTTCATCAGCAACAACGGCAAATCCTCGACCTTGTTCACCGGCACGAGCTGCTTCGATTGCTGCATTTAGAGCAAGTAAATTGGTTTGCTCGGCAACGCCGTTGATCACTGAAAGTACCTGTTCAATATTGTTACTGTATTCGGCCAGTTGGTTACTTAACTCCTGCGAAGATGAAATAGTTTGTGATAACCCGACAACATCATTACTGGTTTTGCTAAATAATGAACGTCCCTCATCTGCCCGCTCGTTAACTGAAGAAATTGAGGTGGCAGCATCTTGTGCGCTGGCGGCAATATCCATCGAAGTTTGGCTCATTTCATTCATAGCTGTTGCTAATCCTTCAACCAGCATTCCTTGTTCGCCTAATTTGGTACTCGACTCATTGGCTAATTCTGTGGCGTTATTACTATTATCAACAACAACCCCAGCTTTTTGTTTAATGTCTTTAACTAGCTGTTGTAAGGTATCGAGAAACTTGTTGAAGTTATTTGCGACAGCGCCGCACTCGTCATTGTTCTTAATGGTTAAGCGTTGAGTTAAGTCGCCACCACCTGATGCAATTTCGGCAATCGCAGCTTCTAGTTCATTTAGTGGCTGTAATAACTTTTTAGCAAGTTGTCGCAGAGAAAAAATACAAATAGCAATGCCAATAATAGCAAATAAAATGGTTTGATTAGTTAAACTTGAAAGTGATTGATAAACTTTATCTTTTTCTAATAAAACTCCTAAACTCCAGCTCATGCCAAACTGTTTTTTTAAAGAAAAAAAGTAGATTAATTTTTCTTTATTATCATGTTCAATAGTGATGATTTTGCGATTGTTATTCGGCGATATATTGTAAACAGAACTGGTATTTTTACCGTTTAAACTTGCATCAGGGTGGGTAATGATATTGCCATTTTCATCAGCAATAAATGCTAAACCAGTGTTATTAAAATTAATGGTATTTACACTTGTTGCAATACTATCGAGGCTTAAATCTCCACCAATAACACCTTGAAATTTAGAATTGTTTTCAATGGGAGCAACCACTGATAGTAATAACTCTTTTGTTGCTGCGTCTATGTAAGGAGCAGTGAAAACTACACCATTGCTGCGTTGGGCTAATTCAAACCAAGGTCGGTCTCGAAAGTCGACACCAGCTGGGTTTTCTCTATTCGGATCATTTGAACGTAATTGGGTTTCATTTGCTAGGGTGCCGAACATTAAAGAAAAGTCAGTGGTGAGAGATGATAGTTCTAATACTTTTTGAAAATTTTCAGGAGAATAGTCACTCTCAACCATATTTCTCAGTACATTTATCTGGGAAGTTTTACTGGTTAACCAATTACTAATACCTTGTGCAAGTAATGATGAATTGTCTTCAACATAGGCTTGAGTTTTTTCCTGTAGCGAATTACTGATTAACATATAACTGGACAGAGAAAGTAGTGAAACAATAATAAACACAACCACTCCAGATGCTACCGAAAACTTTGTTCTGATATTCATATTCAAACCCATAATTAAAAAAACGATACGCTTTAATATATAGTCTACACTTTAAGAAAAGTGAAAATTGAAAGTGATTTTTTATGATAAAAATTAAAGAGTTTGCAAATTCTTCGATATTAGCTTTGTTGCTTTTAAGTCCAGGTTCTTTTGCAGATGAAAATATAACTATCAGTGAATTAAAGCAGCAACTAGAGGTATTAAAAAAGCGCATTGAGTTATTAGAGAAGCAGCAAACCGCTAATACACAGTCCGTGATTAATATTGCTAAACCGCTTTCAAAAAGTGTTGCTAAAGAACCTAAAAAGACAGAAAAATTGCCTGCTGGCAGTTCAACAAACAAAGTTAAGCTTTATGCCACTGTTCGGCCTACTTTAGGTTATATTGATGAAGATGACTCTAAGCAAATGGATGTTAGAGATGCACTTTCTCATGCTGGCTTTAAAGCCACCAGTGAGTGGGATGAAAATTGGAGTGCGACCTTGCATGGAGAGTGGGCAATTGACTTGTCTAATAATGGTGACTTTGGCAAAGCAAGACAAGTTTACGCTGCTCTTACAAGTCCAATCGGGACCGTAGGCATCGGCAAGCAAAGGCCAGTAAATTATTTATTTGTTGCTGAGTATGTTGATATTTTTAATCATGCGAGTAGCCCGTTTGCATATGATCCGGAAAGCATATTTTTTGTCGATAATTTATTGACCTATAAGTATAAATATCAAGAAGTCACTTGGATGGCAGCAGCGCAGTTTAATGGTGACGATGGCAATAACTATAGTGACTTAATTAATGTTGGTGTGAGTTATGATAAAGACGGATTGCATGCTGCTGCGACTTACCTCAGCCAGCAAGCGAATGTAGCTAATGTAGATGTTGGAGATGATGAAACTTATGCTGCGGCGTTGGCTTATGATTTTGATAGCGGATTATACTTAGCACTTGGCTATCAAGATAAGGATTACCAAAGAACTAATGGTGATCTCGATAGAAGTGGTCATACGCTTGATCTTTCTGCAGCTTACTGGTTGGCTAAAGAATATCGCTTGAAAGTAGGCTATTTCGACTTTTCCGATGGCCATACTAACGGTTTAACACAAGACTTTAATGGCTTTAACACTACCCTTGAGTGGGTACCAAAACCTTGGTTAAGGTTTCATGTTGAATATTTGCAAAGGGACTTTGATTATTTAGATGACTTTTCTTCATTATCAGTTGGCTTTCGCTATGACTTTAGTCAGCAATGGCAATATTAAGCTGGCGTGAATAGAGTTATGAATATTGACATCAAATGGCGTCAAGTTTTTTTCTTATCTAGTTTGTTTATGATACTCCAGTTATCAGGCGTTCGGGCAGCTCAGGGGCGCACAATTCCGCAGGTAATGATTTTAGCTGATGACAGTTACCCGCCTTATTCCTATATTGAAAATAATCAGTTAAAAGGGATTTATGTTGATATTGTTAGAGCCGCAGCTGAGTTGATAAGTGAGCATTATCAAGTTAACTTGCAAGGGGTGCCATGGAAGCGGGCGTTAATGAAAGTTGAAAATGGTGAGGTTTTAGCAATATTACCCCCTTATAAGCGTATAGAGGAACGTGAATATATTTGGCCTTATTCTCTGGCTATTATGAGCGAAACGGTGGTAGCTTACTGCCAAAAAAGTATTAATATTATTGATTATTTTGATGAACATAAGTTCAAGTCGTTACCAGTATTAAATATAGGTATTAATTCTGGTTATATGATTTTCAGTGCAGAAATTAAAGCCGCAGTAGCTGATAAGCGCATGATGGTTTGGGAGAATAAGAGTACTGAGGCTAATATTATGAAGTTACAATCTAAACGCCTTGATTGCTATTTAAATGATCGATTAGCAATACAATATGAACTGTTAACGCTTAATAAAAGCCAGCAATTGAATTTCGATGATGTTGCTGAATCACTTATTGTTATGTCACAAACAGCCCATATAGGTTACAGCTTTAGTGACAAACAACAGTTTTCTTATAAAAATGATTTTGTTAATCGTATGGATGATGCATTGCAACGCGTAATTGAGTCTCAGCAGTATACTGAAATTATTAATAACTACTTACAGCGATAGTTGTTTTTAAAATATACAGAATTGAATTTGAACTACATCTAGAAAAATACTTTTAATTTTAAACGTTGATGTAGTCTTTTTTGCTGAAATAGTGAACAAAATATGTGTGAGCATATAACTGAACAGCTTAAAATAAGGCGCAAAGAAAGTTAAAATCTATCTAAGTATTATTGCGTTTAAGCATTTAAATTTATGCTAAGAGTTTGGCATCTCTATTGAAATCATAGGAAACTGTACCTAGAAAAATAACTAAGAAAGTATGTTAAGATAGCGATACTCCTAGCACTTTTTAAATATCCTCTTTTATATGAGTTTTTCTCAGCACTGTTTTACCAAATTTAGTTCTAACATTGATGGTTTGGCAATTCCTCAACAATTTACTTTTCCATTTTATTATCAACCTGATCAGCTTGCGGTTATCGCGTGTAATGAGCTACAAGCAAAACTAAACAATAACAAGCAATGGCTTCAGGTCTGTGGTATTGATAAAGGCAATACAAACAATGCAGGTACTGTAAATCGTTCAGGAAAAAATACTGGTAAAATGTTTGGTGTTTTGGTGGTGCAAAATGCACAGCAACAATTGGGCTATTTAAGTGCATATTCGGGGCAATTTGAAGGCGCACCTGAAACCATAACTTTTGTACCTGCTGTTTCTGCCATGCAACTACGAGATGAGTTATTTTTAAAAGAACAACAGCAAATTAATGTAATAAATAGTGAGATCGAACAGCTAGTCTCAAGTGATGAACTTGCGCAATTACAAGAAAAACTTAATAAAGCTAATACTACTTATCAAGAAGAACTCACTGCTCAGCAAGTATTGATGGTAGCAAGTAGAAAGCAGCGCAAACTTGAGCGGCAGTCAGCGAGTGAAGTTTTAACAGTTGAAGAATTTGGTGTCTTAAAGGCACAGCTAGCGGGACAGAGTATTGGGCAAAAGAAGCAACTACAAGCACTTAAATCTGTATGGTCAGAGAAAATAGCGCTAATTCAATCGGCAGTTGATGCAATAAATACGAATATTCTGTTATTGAAGAAACAGCGAAAGTCACGGTCGAAAAACTTACAAAAGAAACTCTTTGCACAATATCAGTTTTTAAATGCTAACAACGAGGTTAAAGATCTTAATAAGATCTTTGCTGAATTACCTGATAGAACACCTCCGGCAGGCTCAGGTGATTGTGCGGCGCCTAAGCTATTGCAATTTGCTTATCAAAACAATTTACAACCAATTACCATGGCTGAATTTTGGTGGGGAGCTGCACCTAAATCGGCTATTCGCCACCATGGCCATTACTACCCGTCATGCTATAGCAAATGTCAGCCAATATTAGGTCATATGCTGAAAGGCTTAGATGTTGAAGCAAACCCATTGTTAATAAATCCTGCACAGGGCAAAGATCTGAGTATTGTTTATCAGGATGATGATCTTTTGGTGATTAATAAGCCGGCTGAATTTTTATCGGTACCCGGTAAAAATATCGAAGATTCAGTATATTTACGGATCAAAAATCAATTTCCTCATGCCAGTGGCCCACTCATTGTACATCGGCTTGATATGTCAACATCTGGCTTATTAGCAATTGCATTAAATAAGCGCGCTCATAAAGCATTACAAAAGCAATTTATTGAACGTACGGTTAAAAAGCGTTACATCGCCCTTGTGAATAGTGAGCTTAAAGAAGACAGTGGTGTTATTGATTTACCCTTGCGGTTAGATTTAGATGATAAACCAAGACAATTGGTGTGTTTCGAATATGGCAAGAAGGCCTTAACCCATTGGAAGGTTATTGAAAAAAATACTAAGCAAAGCCTAGTACATTTATTTCCTGTTACGGGTCGAACTCACCAATTACGCGTACATTGTGCTCATCATCAGGGCTTGCAGGCTCCCATTGTTGGCGATGATCATTATGGTGTTAAGGCTGAACGATTACATTTACATGCAGAGTACTTGGCGCTTAAACACCCTATTACACACAAGGAGATGGCTTTTGAAGTTGCTGCTGACTTCTCTTTATCAAACAAGTAGGTTAGGTATAAAGAGTAAAAATAAAGAGTGTAGTAAGCAAGTTAACGAGTAAAAAATAACCTAAGCAGAGCTTTTGAGAGCTACTTAGGTTAAGTAATATCCTTGGCAGTTTATAGCTTTTTACCTAAGCGCTTTTCAACCTGTTGCTTCTCCCAGTCAGCATCAAAGAAACTAAATACTTCAAAAACACTAATGCCATGTGATACTAAGCCTATTCCCCAGCCTAAAGCCGCCCACCATGCCCAGTAATATTCGGGGCTGGTAAGAAAGTTGACAATAAATAACCCTAAAACCACCACAGTATAATTAATTAAATGGCTATAAAAACCTTTGATATCTTTAACGTGCTCTATAACTCTGCTTTCTTCTTCAGTAACTTTTTCTGAGTTATTCATCGTATCCTCCATTAACAATTCATCAAGTTCAACTTCGAAAACTGCTGCAAGGGATTTTAATGATTCTAAACCAGCTTTTTGGCCGCGTTCAATACGTTGAATTGTGCGAATATTTAGGCCACTTAGTTGTGCTAATTGTTCCTGAGACCAAGCTCGCTTAAGTCTAAGTTTTCTTACTATCATTTGACACTCCTTGTTGCTGTTCGAGTATTACTATCTAATAAATTAACGTGAATGTGTTACGACTTCTATCTGACAAAAGTGCGACAGTCTTTATTATCAATAGCTTATATTGTAATTTTAATTCCAGAGAGTTTGTTTATCTATCTAAAAATCTACATTATTAAGGAGTAATACGGCTTCGTCAAAATCATAAATTTCAATTTTTTCCATCACTTGTGATAATGTTTTTTTAGATTGCTGATGTTCTACCATAGGCAGCAGTGCTTGAATGGTATCTAGTGCTGCAACATCATAGTTTTCAATTTCATTTTGTAATTGTTTTAGGTGCTTTTTACAAAGCTCGGGATTAAAAGTCGAACTTTTATCTTGAGCGGGTTTAATTTTAACTAAATCATGCTGTATTTGCATAAGTTCATGAGTTGCTTGAGCAATAGAGTCAGGATCTCCCATTTCTTTTATTGCTGCATTTTCAATATTGTCTGCCAATTTATAAAGTTTTGACGCGCCAATATTGCCTGCAACTCCTTTTAGTGTATGAGCCAAGTATTCCACCGTTGAGAAGTCACCTTGTGCAAGTGCCGTGGCAATAGGAGTGATAGCCTCTGCATAATTGTCTTTAAATTTAACTAATAAGCGATGATAAAGAGTGGTGTTTTGTTGTGTAATTGCTAAACCTGCTTTGGTATCAATACCATAAAGCTCAGGGATAATTTCACCGTCACTACTGCCAGTCGTTGCCGAGCTTGCTGTTGCACTATGATCACTAGGGGTAACCCATTGCGCCAATTTAGTAAATAATTCACTGGTATTAATGGGTTTACCTATGTGCTCATTCATGCCACTGCGCAGAGCTTTTTCTCTATCGCCTGCCATCACATTAGCTGTCATGGCAATTATGGGTAAATTGGTAAAGCGTGCATCTTGTCGTAATTCTCTGGTGGCGGTATAACCATCTTTAACGGGCATTTGGCAATCCATTAATACGCCATCAACGGTTTCGTTATCAAGGAAGTCAATAGCTTCTTGACCATTATTGGCAACATAAACAAGGATGTTGTGGTGCGTTAACAGCTCGGTTGCAAGCTCCTGATTAATTTCATTATCCTCAACAAGAAGAATTTTGGCTCCTTGTAATGCGTCAATAGCTGCTTGCTCTTCTAATGGCATGACTTTGTATTTTAGGTTTCTTAAGTTTTCTTGGCCTAAAGTAATTAATAAACTATCGAGCAAATTGGAAGAGGTAATCGGTTTACAGGTAACGTAGTAATTATCACCCTCGTTCAATGCTTCTATCGGTAGCTCTCTGCGGTTTGGCAAGATATGCAAAATTGGTAGTGTTGGGCAAGCATCGCGAATTGAATAAATGTCAGCACAGTTTTGGTTATCACTGCATTTAGTTACGTCAAAAATTAATGCGTCAAATGCATTAGCTTGTTGGCTAAGCTCAGGCAAAGCCTCAATAACAGAATTATAGTTTTCAACAATAAAGCCAAATGACTTCAAGATACGCTGTAAAATTGATTTGTAGGTGTCGTTATCTTCTATTAAGGCAAGTTTTAGTCCTTGAATAGAAGATAAATGAGGTTTGTTTGCCTTTGCTTGTTCTGCTGATTGTGTTTGATAACTGATGGTGAAATGAAATTGGCTACCAATGTTTTCTTCACTTTCTAACCAAATTTCACCACCTAATAGTTCAATTAAGCGTTTACATATTGCTAACCCTAAGCCAGTACCACCATATTTTCGCGTTGTTGATGCATCGGCCTGATTGAAAGATTGAAATAACTTTTCTTGTTGCTCGGCACTCATTCCTATTCCAGTATCGCAAATAGAAAACTTCAAGGTGACGCTTTCATCATGCTTGTTAACACATGAAATGTTGATTCTTATTTCACCATGCTCGGTAAATTTTGCCGCATTGCTACCTAAGTTAGTGAGTATTTGTCCTAAGCGCAGCGGATCACCGATAAGATCAATCGGTACGTTTTGCTCAACATCAAATATCAGTTCAGTTCTTTTTTCTGTGAGCTTGTCGATCAGCATGTTACTGAGATTGTCGAGAATATCGTCTAAGGAGAATGGAATTGATTCAATGTCGAGCTTATCAGCTTCAATTTTGGAAAAGTCTAAAATATCATTAATAATGCCAAGTAATGATTCCGCCGCTCGATTAACTTTAAATATATAATTTTCTTGCTGGGGAGATAACTGTGTTTTAAGTGCAAGAGATGACATGCCGATAATAGCATTCATTGGTGTACGTATTTCATGTGACATATTCGCTAAGAAATTTGATTTGGCTTTGGCGGCATCTTCGGCAAGAGATTTTGCATGAGCGAGTGCTTGCTCTGCCATTTTTTGTTCGCTGATATCAACAAAAGTTCCTAGCAAGCCGCCAACACTGCCATCGGCTTTTTCGAAGCCTTTTACCCAATACATGGTGTTATGTTCTAGACCATCACCATAAACCATCGATAACTCTTTTTTTACCACGCCAATTGAAGCGATAACTTCAAGGTCTTCTTTTTGAAATGCTTGTCGCTCGGCAAGTGGTATATATTCTAAATCGAGCACCGTTTTGCCAATAATATCTTCTCTTTTAACATTAAAGGTTTGCTCATAAGCAGTGTTCACATTGATAAATCTAGCGTCTGGTCCCTTAACAAAAATAGGATATGGAATGGTATCAGCTAACGCTTGTTGAAAGAGCACTTGCTCTGTTAGTGCTGCATCGTTTAGTTTTCTTTCGGTAATATCACGAATAATCGCGACAATAAACCTATCGTTGTGGATGTCGAGAGAACTTACGGTTACTTCAGCGGAGAATTCACTATTGTTTTTTCGCTTTCCTGTAAGCTCTATTAACTGTTTCTGTGGCTCTTTTTGGTGAATTAGTTGCTCAAAGACATGTGAATTTACTTCTTCTGGCAACAAACGTTCAATTTTCTGACCAATGAGTTCTGATTTTTCATAGCCAAACATTGAGAGAACTTGTGAATTGACTAAACTATGTTCGCGATGTTTATCGAGTAATATAATCGCATCCGGCGCTGATTCCATTAATGCGGCAAATTGTGCTTTTGCTGCATTTTGTTGGGTTACATCAATTAAGGTTAAACGCACTTCACTAAGTTGTTCATTTTCATCATATACCGGCAAAGCTGACATCATGGTATCTATTGTTTGTGTGTTGCTTATTTCTACGGGAATTTCACATTCTAATAAGTGAGATTTGGTCAAAAATATTTGATGGACGTAATATTCCTCAGCTACAAACTCTTGCCAGTTCAGCGAAGTGAATATTTCTCTCGGGCGTTTAAATAAATGAGCAAACGCACAGTTGTGCTTAATAAATTCACCTTTAGGATTTAATGTTGCATAGGCAACAGGCGCATGTTCATATAACTCCCACATTGCGCGTTCACGTTGCTGTAACTCTTGTGTGCGCTGTTCAACAATTTTTTCCAACTCTTCTTTTGAGCGGCGCATATATTTTGTTGAGCGTTGTCCTACCGTGACTGTAAAAATGTTAGAAGTTAACGTGAGCAATAAGGTTACAAATGAAATTAGCATGAGTTTGTTTCTTAGTGAGCTAACTCCATGCATAGCCTCTGCCGCATCGATTTCAGTCGCGATACCAAACCCAAGTTTGCTATCCCAAACCCAAGCACCATATACGCTGATCCCACGATAATCGTTATAACCAATAACATTCGAGGCTACTTTGTTTTTATTTAATATGTTTTGACTATCAGGTCGAACATTATTAATTAAATCATTAGCCATAAAAGTAAATGGCTGTTGCCTAACATCGACCTCAGCACTATTTGCTAGGGTAATATCGACTTTAGGCGCCTTTAGTGAAATGAGTTGTTCGTTTTTGTTTAAGTTTTTAAAGTAAGCTATTGATGAAAGATCAGCTTCAAACCGGCTTTTAGATAGCATTTCTCCTAGTGTATTTACCAGGTAGCTTTCGCCTGATGCGCCAATGCGACCTTGCTGGAGAATGTTGGAGATATGCCCACTCGCTTGCACGCGCAAGGTTAGTGCAGCAATGACATTCTCTTCATGGTCTTTTATTGGTGTCACGATAAACATACTGTATTGGTCTATTGGACTGCGCGTGTTGCCAAAGCTTAAGCTGACATCTGACTTTATCGGCGATACAAAGTGGGTTTCACCTGCGAATACCGCGGGTAATATATCTGGCTGTTGTTTAGCAATTAAATTGATTTGGCCTAGGTTTTCATTTCGACTTGAGCCAATATTGATATAGTCTTGATTGATGATAAAGAACCCTTGGCCATCAACACTGCTTTGACGAAAATACTCGCGTATATTTTGTAATGGATTTGATGTTAAGAGCGAAGCTTTTAATGTTGGTTGCAATAATAATTCTTGGGTTAAATTAACTACCTCGTCATCATTACTGATTTGTTTTAACAAGTTTTCTTGATCCATTATCCAGTCATTTAGCCTTGATTTTGTTGCCCCTACAACAAACTCTAAGTTCTTTTTCATACTGGCTTGGGTGCTTTCTTCATTATCTTGCAATGTTAAGTAAATCACCGTAAATATTATGGCAATATTAAGAATAGATATGGAATGAACAATAACGGGAAACCTTCTTGAAGCCATAAAAATAGCAAGACGTTTTGCTGTGATCAATTTAGGTAGTAAGAGTGTTGAAGAAATTAGCAATAATGAAATAACTACCATAATGATGATCAATGAAATGCTTTTATCATGGTTCATTTGTTTTGGAGAAAACTGTGCTAGGGCATCTTCTAACAAGATGTTATCTGGTAAAACAGGCGAAGAAACCATACCTAGTTGGTAATAGGTTTCAGTGATTTTTTCCATACGAGTGCGGGCAATTGAACCAATAGGAATAAACTTGGCTAGAATAACTTTGTTGATTTCTTCTGCTTCAAAAATGAGATGTTCGTGAGTTTTATTTTGGCTATTATATTTTCTTTCAATTAGCGAGATAATTTCTTGCTTATTGTTTAAAGCATATTGCCAGCCTTTGATCGTTGCTTGACGAATAGCTTGTACACGTTGTGGGTGATTTTTTACTTCTTCTTCGCTAGTAAATAGGTTGTCACCATAGAAGTCTATACCGTAGTCACGTGGGTCAATAATGAATATATCAATGTTTTCTTTGGAAAATTTAAAAGGTTCATCAGTGCGATAAATTAACATAGCGTCACTTTCACCATTAGCTAAAGCAGAAAAGTTATAACTTTGTTCTTGCCATATAAAGCCAGAGGTTTCTGGTTGAGCTTGCTTAAGCATAGCTATGATTGATGCGTAGTTTTCACTACTTGAGTCAACCATAATTCGTTTACCTATTAAATCAAACGGCGTGGTAATATTTGATGAACTTAAGGTGGCAAGTGTAGAAGGGGAGTGCTGAAATATTTGCGCAACAATAACCACTGGCTTGCCATTGTTTTTCGCGACAATTAAACTGGAGTTATTGATGCCGTAATCTGCATTGCCATTTACGACGTAATCTTCAATCGCGCCATCACCGTTAAATTCTCGTAATTCAACATCTATGCCTAACTCCTGATAGTATCCTTGTTCAATGGCAGCGTAGTAGCCAGCAAATTGAAATTGGTGTGTCCAATTAAGCTGAATAGTTACTTTTTCTGTTTCTGCAGCCAAGCTTGTAGTGCAGATAAGCATCAATAGTGCTGATAAGAAGTGAGTAAATTTAGTGGTAATGCGAAAAAAACTTAACATATAGTTTGTGTACTCTGTGCGGATTCTTCAGAAAACTGCGCTTTAACAGCAAGAATTTCGTCTAAATTATCAATAAAGTATTCTACTAATTGAGGGTCGAAGTGCTTCCCTGATTCATTTTTGATTAACTCTATTGTGCTTTCAATGGTCCAGGCCGGTTTATATGGGCGCTGTGAAGTTAATGCGTCAAACACATCTGCTATGGCAATTATTCTGCCTTCTAATGGAATTTCTTCCGCTTTTAAACCATTGGGGTAGCCACTGCCATCCCATTTCTCATGGTGTGTTACAGCCACTGTTTTAGCCGTTTTCATTAACTGTGATGGATTTTTTTCATCAAGAATTTCTGCCCCAAAGGCGGCGTGTTCTTTCATTATTTTCCATTCATCGTCATCGAGTTTTCCTGACTTTTTAAGAATATGGTCAGGTACGCCTATTTTGCCAATATCGTGCATCGGGGCAGCATTCATTAGTAAGTCAGCGTTTTCTTCGCCCATGCCACAAGCAATGGCAAGAATATAGGCATACTTACTCATACGTTGAACGTGATTTCCTGTTTCATTGTCTTTAAATTCTGCTGCGCGGCCTAATTTTTGAATAATGTTGTAACGGGTATTGATGAGTTCTTGGGTTTGCATTTTTACTTTTTGATACAGTTCTCGCTTCTGGTCGCTCAATGCCAAGTGTGTTTTTACCCGTTGCATTACAATGGCTGGATTAACTGGTTTTGCTATATAGTCAACCGCACCTAAACTAAGCCCTCTGGCTTCGTCTTCAACTGAAATTTTGGCGGTTATAAAAATGATAGGAATATCACGCGTTGCAATATCAAGTTTTAAACGCTTACAGGTTTCGTAGCCATCGATACCTGGCATCATAATATCTAATAATATTAAATCAGGGCGAGACTGAATATTGGCTATTTTTATAGCCATTTCTCCATCGCGTGCCACCTTAAGCTGATAGTTTGGTTTTAATATGCCTACCAAAATATCAATGTTTTCAGGTGCATCATCAACAACTAATATTGTCGCGCTATCTCTCATGCCAAGTTCCATTGTGAGAATATAAATAATCTATAATTAAAACATAGCAGTAACTCTCTTTTCAGACAATAATTTCCCTATAATTTATTGATTATTTTTTAGTCGTTAGTTGAGTATTTAGTCATTAATAATTTTGTAATCTGAGCTATGGTTCTTGCTGTGTTGACCATTGCTTGATGATACGAGCTAATTCAGCAACGCCATCAGTTAGTGCTGCAGGACCAGGTTGCAAAATATCGGTTGAACTTATCTCGTATATGTCATTATTTTTAATGGCAGGTATTTGTTGCCAACCTGATCGGGTTACAACTTTTTCTTTGTCGAACTTTCTGCCGCACCAAGATGCAATATAAATGTCAGGTTGCTTAGCTATAACATCGCTGGCATCAGCGACAATACGATTTTTAGCGAGAGATTGCTTTGAAAACTCTTGATAGCAATCAACACCTCCTGCAATTTCAATTAATTCACTGACCCAACTAATACCAGTTATGATTGGATCAAACCATTCTTCAAAATATACCTTAGGTTTTTTAGGCAATAGTTCAGCCTGTTGTTTTACTTGATGCAAATTGTTTTGCATTTGCTTAACTAGCTTTTCGCCCTTTTCTGGCTGGCCAATTAATGCTGATAGTGTGCGGATCATTTGTAGGGTTTCACTGATACTACGATGGTTAAAGCAATGTACTTGAATACCTTCTTTTATTAAATCCACGACAATATCTGCTTGCATATCTGAGAAAGCTAAAACTAAATCTGGCTTTAGTTCCATTATTTTTTCGGTTCTTGCTGTTATGTAAGCACTTACTTTAGTTTTTTCTTTACGAGCTCGTTCAGGGCGCATAGTGTATGCTGATATACCGATTATACGATGGTCTTCTTCCATCATGTACAGTGCTTCGGTAGTTTCTTCTGTCAAACAAATTATGCGTTCAGGCCATTTGGGTTCAGTAATTGAGAACATGTTTTCCCTTGTGAATATATGGTTGAAAAATTTAGCTTTATCGTGCTTATTTATACACACTTTTGAAGAATAAACATTGTTTTAGCATTTTCCTACGTGCAGACACAAGGAGCAACTTTACTCATGATAACGCTACAATAGAGCGAAAAATAAGATTTAACTCATTAATGTTATGAACATATTTGATAGACTAACTTAATAAAATTGTATTGATGTTAGGAAGAGTCACTTGTCAGAAATTAGTATCTATTTATTGCGTCATGGTGAACTTGTTAAGTCAGGTATTTTATGTGGACGCACGGATATTGAGCTTTCTGAGCGTGGAAAACAGCAACTTATTGATGCAACATCTAAGCTGCCAATAATTTCTCATTGCTTTAGTTCTCCACTTATTCGCTGCCAAGTTTTTGCACAACAGTTTTGCCAGCAACAACAAATTCCATTACAGGTTATTGAGCAATTAGCGGAAATGAACTTTGGTGATTGGGACGGAGAAGATTACCAAACTTTATGGCAACAAAATGCCAAGTTAGCTGGGGCTATACATTCATTAGGTGATTTTTGGCAAAACCCATGGCAGTGCTCGCCACCAAACGGTGAAACTATGACGGACTTTGCGGTCAGGGTTGATGCAATTTGGCAATTGTTGTTAAAGCAGGGTGTTTCTGTTAGCCAAGACTCAGAGAAACCCCAAAACTTTTTAGTGATTAGTCATGGTGGAGTTATTCGTTATATTTTGGCTAAAATCTTAAATCTACCTTTGCCGGGTACATCACACATGACACAAATCGATGTGCCGTATGGAGCGCTAATTCATATTAAAATTTTTGTCGATAATAATGGTAAGGCTTGGCCTAAACTAATGCTGTAACTGGTACGATCTTTTAGTCCTTTAGTATGAAGCTAGAAACAACATTTTTGACAATAAATTGATTTAAAAGATTTTTATGTAGTTAGGTTATAACTGAGATAAAAATAAACCTTGCTATTTTGTCTTAGCTGTTGATAATCGCGCCATTAATTTAATAATGTCTAATTCTATTTTACTTTTTCAGCATCTATTGAAGCTATTCTAATGGTTTAATAACTAGTGAAGAGGAAAGTAATACTGGGAATGTGGTGAAAGTCCACAACTGTACCCGCAACTGTAAACAGAGCGATATATTAACCACTAAAGTAAACTGACACTTTGGGAAGGGATATATCTAGACGCTGTAAGTCAGGATACCAGGTGAATGATGTCATTAATTGCTACGTCGAGCGGGTTACTCGAGCATTTATCACTTTTATCGGTATGAGCTATATTTTTTATACCTGACATGCTCCCTAAAACTTCGCTTTAGTTAATCGACGTTAATCATAGTTTGATGGCCTGCTATTTATGAGCTTGGCCAAACTTAAGGTGATGGTATGTTTGATATTGAAGTGGTTACAGAACAACACACAAAAACAATTCAAGCTAAAATTGATGGAAAAACTAAACCATTGGGCGCCTTGGGTGAGCTTGAAACGTTAGCGTTGAAAATTGCTAAAGTACAGTTAACTGCTAATTGTGCCAACGTTGACATAGCTAAACTGAAAATCACTAAGCCTCATCTTACTGTTTTTGCTGGAGACCATGGTATTGCAAGCCAAGGTGTTTCCATAGCTCCAAGTGATGTTACCAGCCAGATGGTGGCGAATTTTGCGCATGGTGGTGCAGCAATCAATGTGTTTTGTCGTCAATTTGGCTGGCAACTTAATGTGGTCGATGCCGGTATTTTGCATCGAGTAGAGCCATCACTGGATGTTATCGATCAGCGTTTAGGCAACATAACCCAAGCAATAAATGAACATGCGGCCCTAACAGAAGCGCAATTATTACAAGCTTTTGAATATGCAAGTCAGCACATAAAAAAGGTAAGCAATACCGGTTGTAATGTCATTGCGTTTGGTGAAATGGGCATAGCTAATACTACGATAGCATCCGCAATTATGGCAGCAATAATGCAACTACCTGCCTCTGATGTTGTAGGCCGCGGTACCGGTGTTTCTGATGAAGTGGTTTTAAAGAAGCAAAAAGTTATCGAGCAAGCACTTGCTCTTCATAAAGAGCAACTGACCGATGCTGAAGCTATTTTGCGCTGCCTAGGTGGCTTTGAAGTAGCGCAGATTACTGCTGCGATGTTAGCTGCCGCAGAACATAAAATGTTAATTGTTGTTGATGGCTTTATTTGTACGGCAAGTGCCATGCTGGCGATAGCAATTAATAAAAATGTTAAAGGTTATATGATTTTTGCTCATTGTTCTGGTGAGCAAGGGCATCAGAAAATGTTAGATTGGTTGCAAGTTGAACCATTACTTAAATTAGGCTTACGCTTAGGTGAAGGAACAGGTGCAGCCTTGTCTTTACCTTTGCTACAAGCAGCTGTCGCATTTTATAATGACATGGCAAGCTTTTCTGATGCTGAGGTAACAGATGTTACTTAGCGCTAAAATTGTAAATAAAGAGATAAATTTAATGTTATTGGCATTAAGTTTCTTCACACGTATTCCCGTAAATATTAGAGCAGAAGTTGATGCTGAAATGTTAAATAATGCTAGTCGTTATTTTGCGTTAATTGGTATTTTGATAGGTACTTGTTCAGCGCTTGCATTTTATTTATTTGAGTTATTCTTGCCGGCAAATATTGCCTTACTGTTTGCTATGGTAGCGAGCGTGTTGCTTACTGGTGCATTTCATGAAGATGGTTGGGCCGATGTCTGGGATGGCTTTGGTGGTGGTTGGAGTGTCGAAAATAAACTGAACATTATGAAAGATAGTCGATTGGGCACTTATGGTGCTGCTGCGTTATTTTTTATTTTGTTATTAAAATACCAAGCGTTACTGGTGCTAATTGAACCAATGCTCGTCAATAGCACATCGGTATTAGCTATTTTTATATTAGGGCACTGCCTGAGCCGAGTTATCGCAACAAGCTTGATTGCAGATATGCCTTACGTCAGTGAAGACGCTAATTCGAAAGTTAAGCCTCTTGCGCAAGATTTATCAGTGAACAGTTTCTTAGTTTTGTTAGCTACTGGTTTAAGTGTTCTTTTACTGTTTTTACCACTAATGGCGACAGTTCAGCTTGTTGGTGTTTTATTGTTATTGCGTTGGTGTATTAAAAAGTGGTTTATGAAGCAATTAGGCGGATATACCGGTGATTGTTTAGGAGCTGCGCAACAACTCAGCGAAGTCATTATTTATTTATCACTTTTTGTCTTATTGTCGGAGTCGTTGTAATGAATATTAATGATGAAAAAGCTAGTCATCATCAAGCGAAAGTTCAGTTGATACTTGGTGGCGCTCGATCAGGTAAAAGTTCTCTTGCCGAACAGTATGCTGCGGCGTTAAATATGCCGGTAACATACTTAGCAACAGGACAAGCCTTTGATGCGGAGATGGAGCAGAGAATAAAACAGCATCAGCAGCAAAGACCAGTACATTGGCAACTTATTGAGTCACCACTACTGTTGGCTAAAACGTTAGCAAGTGAACTATTAAAGGCACAAGAAAAACAAGAGAAATCCGTACTGCTAGTAGATTGCTTAACGTTATGGTTGAGTAACTGTTTGTGTTATTCAGGTGATGAGCAAAATACTGATAACGAAGAAATAGACCTCAATTATTGGCAACAAGAAAAACAGCAATTGCTTGCACTGTTAAATGATATTCAACAGCAAGAATATTTGCACATTATCTTAGTAAGTAACGAAGTTGGCCATGGCATTGTGCCGATGGGGGAGCTATCTAGGCAGTTTGTTGATCAAGCTGGCTGGTTGCATCAAGCCATTGCTAAAGTTGCAGATAATGTTGAATTTGTTATGGCGGGTTTGCCACTCACTTTAAAGTCAGCAGGAACTAGGTAAGCCAATGAAAACGCTAATGGTACAAGGCACAACCTCAGACGCTGGAAAAAGTACGCTAGTTGCTGGTTTATGTCGGGTTCTCGTTAATGCTGGCATTAATGTTGCGCCGTTCAAACCACAAAATATGGCATTAAATAGTGCAGTTACAAAAGATGGCGGTGAAATAGGCCGAGCACAAGCATTACAAGCAATCGCGGCAAAAGTAGAAGCTCGTGTAGATTTTAATCCTATTTTACTAAAGCCCAACAGTGACACCGGCGCGCAAGTGATAGTGCATGGTAAGGTGCTATCAAACATGGAAGCAGGGAAATACCACGATTATAAGAAAGTGGCAATGCAAGCGGTTGTTGAGTCTCATCAACGTTTGGCGAACGAACATGAAGTACTGCTAGTGGAAGGAGCAGGAAGCCCGGCAGAAATTAACTTACGTGCTCATGATGTTGCCAACATGGGCTATGCCGAAAAAGTGGATTGTCCAGTTATTTTAGTGGCAGATATTGACCGCGGTGGTGTATTTGCCCATTTAGTGGGGACGCTTGAATTATTGTCGGAATCAGAGCAAGAACGAGTTAAAGGTTTCATCATCAATCGTTTTCGCGGCGACATTAAGCTATTAGAATCTGGCTTAGATTGGCTTGAACAGCGCACAGGTAAGCCAGTTTTAGGTGTGTTGCCATATTTGCATGATTTAGCGTTAGATGCTGAAGATGCCGTCGCGCTTGATAACAAAGTTACTGAAGCAAAAGTTAAAATATTTGTTCCGCTGCTGCCACATATGAGTAATCACACTGATTTTGACCCGCTGCGATTACAGCCTAATATTGATCTGCAATATGTAAAAATTGGCCAATCACTGCAAGGGGCTGATTTAATTATTTTGCCAGGAAGTAAAAATGTTACTTCAGATTTAACCTTTCTTAAGCAACAAGGTTGGCAGCAAGAGATTGAGCAGCATCTTCGTTATGGCGGTAAGGTCATGGGCATTTGTGGCGGCTATCAAATGTTAGGTAAGCAAATATTTGACCCTGAGCATATTGAATCTCATGTTGAGCAAATATCAGGTTTAGGTTTGTTGGATTTTACCACCACGTTAACGCGAGAAAAAACCTTAACGCAGGTAAGTGCGAGTATGACGTTTAACGGTGAAACCTGTCAGTTAACTGGTTATGAAATTCATTGTGGTGTTTCAACAGGGCCAGCGTTATCTAAACCACTACTACATATTGAAAGTGATGGTTTAGGCAAAAAGCAATATACACCTGATGGCTGTGTTTCTGACGGCTGTATCTCTGAAGACAATCAAATTATTGCCACATACTTGCACGGCTTTTTCGATTGTCCAGAGCCAACACAAGCGGTACTTAATTGGTTAGGTATTAATGATTTAGTACAACCCGTTGTCGATATTAACCAGCACCGAGAAGAGCAGTTAGAGCGCTTGGCAGATATCTGCGAGCAGCACCTAGATATGGAAAAAATTCAAAGTATTATTGCACAAGGTGTTGATACGCCAAGCGGTAATGGTTAAGCCTAAATTCTGAAGCTGTTGATGCCAACAGCAATAAAACTAGCTAATAGCAGTATTCGATTTAGCAATGAAAAAAATTTAAATAAGCGACAGTAAGTAAATTTTTTAGTTACTGTTTAACATAGTAAGTTCGAGGGAAGAAGGTGAGACGCCTTCACTGCCCCCGCAACGGTAATTATAGCGGTGAAACTCATCGCTACATAAGTCCGAGCACTTGAACTTGCTTAATTCACACTGTGTTTACGCAGTAATACATATGGTGCGGTGGGCATCGTTAATGAGGTCATATGAACATTAAGCAAAATAACTTTTTCAAAAAATCATTTTTATCACTGGCAATCGCTGGTGCTATGTCAACATCTTTTATCGCTTCAGCTAATGCTGAAAAAAGCGTTGAAGATATCGAAGTATTAACAGTAACGGCGACACGTTCAAGCTTAAATATTGATGATGCTTTAACTAGCCAAGTGGTTATTACCCGCGAAGATATCGAATTAGCAAACCCAGTATCAATTTTGGATTTATTATCATCAGTACCAAGTATTGATGTTGCGATAAATGGCGGCAAGGGACAAAACTCTTCGATTTTTATGCGCGGAACAAACTCAGATCACACTTTGGTTCTTATTGATGGTGTTCGTGTAAGTTCTGCAACATCTGGGGGTACCAGTTTCAGTACGATTTCACCTGAAATGATAGAACGTATTGAAATTGTTCAAGGCCCGCGTGCTGCGTTATGGGGATCTGATGCTATTGGTGGTGTAATCCAAATATTTACACGTCAATTAGCAGAAGGTGAGTTTTTTGCAGGCGCTAGTTTTGGCACAGATAGTTATAAAAAGTACAAAGCAGGTGTTGGCATTAGTCATGGTAAAGGCCAGACCACGATTACGGTAAGCAAAGAGCAGAGTGATGGTTTTGATGTTCAAGAAGGCACTGAAACTGATGATGACGGGTATGACTTTACTTCGGTAGCAATACGTGGTCAGCAAAAAATAACGGATGATTTCTCTGTAGATTGGTTACTATCTAGTGATAGTGGTGATAATGAGTATGATGGTTCGTATCAAAATGAATCAGATATCAAAAACCATGCTTGGTTAGTGCGAGCTAATTACCAAACTGAAATTAGCGGTATTGATAACAATACTGTATTTTCTGTTGGTCAGAACCGTGACAGTGCTGAGGGTTTAAAAAATGGAGAATCAAAAGGCGTTTTTGAAACTCGTCGTAATCAATACTCTGTTGTAAACAACAGTGAACTTTCAGATAATTTACAATTAAATGTGGGGGTTGATCATTATCAAGATGATGTATCTCACAGTAAAACAACTTATGCAGTAACAAAAAGAAATAGCACAGGTTTTTTCGCTCATACCTTATACAGCAAAAATGCATGGACGTATGAAGCGACGTTGCGCCATGATAGTGTTGAAGATACAAAATCTGAAAATACTTATAATTTAGGTTTAGGTTATGCCTTTAATAGTGATAGTCGCATTGTTGTAAATCATGGTACTGGTTTTAAAGCGCCTACATTCAATGATTTATATTTTCCTTTTAGTGGCAACAAATATTTAGTTTCTGAGTTTTCTAAATCATCAGAAATATTTTTTGAAACTAAATTAAAAGATATTAATATGAGTTGGAATTTTTACCACTCAAATGTTGATAACTTGATTATTTGGGATAGCGGAAAGTTTGATAACATTGATGAAACGGAAATCAATGGTGTTGAATTTGCTTTGAACTTTGAAAAGCTTGGTGGCACACATGACTTTAATATGTCGTATACCGATGCCGAAGATAAATCAACGAAAAAACAATTAATTCGCCGTGCAAAAGAGAAGTTTAACTATAAGTTTACAACCTCAATAAGTGCTGCAGACCTTTACGTAGAATATCAATTTGTTGGCTCTCGTTTGGATAGAGGTGATGTCGAGCTAAGTAGTTACCAACTAGTAAATTTAGGTCTGAATTATGATGTTTCGGATAACTTAAGCTTGTCATCTCGCGTGACAAACTTACTAGATAAAGAGTATCAAACTGCTAATACTTACAATACGCAAGAGCGTGCATTTTATGTAGGAATAACTTACCAAAACTAAGGTAGATATTTTAATATAAAATGATAAAGGCACCTGACGAGGTGCCTTTTTTATGTACAGGATGTAAGGTATAACGCGGGTGCATGCACCGCATGTAATGGAGTGATAATGAATGACATTTTTCTATAAAAAAATTTTAAGTTAGTATGTTACAAGCCTGACGACAGGCACTATCCAATCGCTTAAAATCGTCTTCTAGAGCAATACCAAACCTTAATGTGTCTTGTTCATCAGAAAGTCGGCAATAAACGCCTTGCTGACATAATAAGTGATAAAGCACTTTCGCATTATTAGCTTGATGAAAGCTCAAGGTGAGAAATAAATCACAACCTTCAATGGCGCTAACTAATTCAGAAGAAAATACCTGCCACAATAACGTCTCTTGTCGTTCACGTAGCGTATGTAATTTATTGCGTTGCTGGTTATGCCATGCTCTGTCGTTTAATGCGTGTTCTGCGATGATTTGTGCAGGGCCATTTACTTGCCACGGGCCTAATAGTTCACTAAATTTTTTGCACCAATATTTCCCCGCCACTAAAAAGCCAATGCGAATGCCGGCTAAACCAAAAAACTTGCCAAAAGAACGTAGCACTATCAGGTTATTTTCTTCACAATCACCACCAAAAATAACTTCAGAACAATAAGACTGCTCGTCAGGCATAGCGTCAATAAAGGCTTCATCGACAACCAACAAGCCATTAAGTTGTTTTAATCTTTGATGATATCGTTTGATGATATCGCGAGAAAAAAACTGTCCAGTTGGGTTATTCGGGTTGATGATCACAACCACGCTATTTGGCTCTAATTCTGTTATACCAGGTAAAACATCATGGTAAAAATGTAGTGTGAAGCCTGCTATTTCCCATGCTTGTGCATGCTCTTTATAGCCTCGTTCTGGCAAGTAAACTGTTTGGATTGCTTTACTTCTTTGGCGATATAATTCTGGTAAAGCTTTGATAATTGCTTGGCTGCCATTAGTTACCACTAATTGTGCACATTGATAATACTTTTTTGCCGCGATAATAAGCTCAGGATTTTGTTGTGGTAGTTGTTGCCACGCACTTAAGGGAATATCAGGAACAGGGTAACTTATCGGGGCAACTCCGGTTGACAAGTCTAGCCAGTCTGCCATAGGGATTTTATATTTCTCAGCAACTTGCTGAAGCTGACCACCATGAATTAATGCCATTTCGTTCCTATTTCTGCTATGAATTTACTCAGTAGAGTTATTGAGAATTATCTCAAATAGATGATTAATTGAAAAATGAAAACCGCAATAAGTAGCAGTAAACTGGCTCGGCTGACGAGACTTAAACTTGCTGGAATATCATCACTACTAACGTTATTTCCTTTACCTAAAGTAACAGAGTGAACTTCTTTGCCATGATAATGAGCGCTGCCGCCGAGTTTTCGGTTCATTACAGTTGCACCAGCGGCCATTACCCAACCACCATTATGACTTTTATATTGCTTGCCTTGACGATAGGCATTAACGATTGCTTGAATGAAATTCCTTTGCTTCAGTCCTTGTATTGCATATAAAAGCGTACAGCACTTTCCTGAAATGAATCCTAGTAAATCGTCCAATCGAGCACTTGCAAAACCGAAATTGATAAAGCGTGAATTTTTATAGCCCCACATCGCATCTAATGTATTGGCGAGTCGGTGCAAAATAACCAGTGGCGCACCGCCAATAAGATAGTAAATCAGCGATGCAATAACAGCGTCGTGACCATTTTCAAGCATAGACTCAACCGTAGCTCGCGACATTTCTTGTTCGCTAAGCTGTGATGTTTCTCTACTAACAATGTAACCTGTAAAATGCCGTGCAGTTTTTAAATCTCCCGATTTTAGCGGCTGATAAATTTGCATCGCGTGTTCTTTTAAACTGGTTAACCCCAGTGCTAAATAAAGCACAATAGCATCGATAAATACTTGCCAAAACCAAACTAAATCCTGCAAAAAATAAACATATAATATTGGTAATGGCAGCACCAATAAACACCATGCCATTGCGCCAAGTACTTTTGTTTTTATCGGGTTTTTACCTGTGTTAACTTGTGTTGAAACGCTTGAATTTTGCTGGCTAATATTGAGCAATGTTTCTAATTGATTAGCGAGCCAACCAAAGCCAACTAAATAATGAAAACGTTTTGCTTCACCCAATAATTTATCGAGAATAAGCGCAAGCGAAAGGGTAATAGCAACAGAGAACTCAGGTGTTAAAATTAATGCTTTTTCAACAATTTCATTAATAAATTGACTATCCATTGCTGCTGCCAAAACCTAGCACTGGGTCATTATGATAGTTAAATGACTGCTTTTCATACTTATTTGGAGGCCTGCTGATTCTCAAGTTGAAAGCGCTGTTGTTGGTAGCTTAAAGTAAACAAGCAGCCGTTGTCGAACAGCTCGTAGGCATTACTATCTGAATTCACACCTAATTTAGCTAAGAAGCAACGTAATGCTTCACCATGGAATATTACCAATAAGGTTTGATTTGAGAACTTCTTGGCAAAGTTTTCTAATGCTTGATATACCCGAAATCCACATTCGATAGCGCTTTCTCCACCTTCTGGTTTGAGTTGGGTAAACTGATGCAATAACTCATGATAACTTCCATCTTGGCTGAAACTTTCTACGTTTTTTCCTTGCCATTTCCCCAAGTTCCGCTCAGCTAAATCTGGGTGGTTGTCGACAGGAACATCTAAATGGTTTTGACAAATAGCAGCAGTTTTAACTGCACGGCCTAACGGTGAGGAAATAATACGAGCGATATTTTCATTTTCTAGTGCTATGGCGATATTTGTTGCTTGAATTTTGCCTTGCTCGGTTAATTCGCTGTCGAGCTGGCCTTGAAACCTTTGCGTTTTATTCCACAGTGTTTGTCCGTGCCGAGCTAGAAAAAAGCGTGTAGTCATTGTTAATATTACTCTGTTTGCGCTAAGTTGCTGACAAAACGGGTGGTTAAGTAGAAGCGCAGAATAACCAAATCATTCCGCTGATTCAATGCAAAAATGATTAAATGAAGTTGTTGTCGAAATTGCTTTATTGAGTATCAACCTCGCACTTAGTTCTTTAGTGCTAATAATTTGGTTATTGATTGAATAAATCGCCATCATCACGTAACATCAGCGCTGATTTAGGTGTCTTCACATTATTCTACTTTTTGAGAGAAGTTTAATAACTGAAGGTGAAACGTGAAACTGGTGAGAAACCAGTACTGCCCCCGCAACGGTAACTGTGAGCAGCAACAAAACCACTGTATTGATAAATATGGGAAGGTGTTGCAAAAGCGATGAACAGGAGTCCGGAGACCGGCCTAAAATTACTCGACAACTGCGGTGGGCGGTCATTCAGAGCTTAGTAACTGATTTTTGCATTATCTATTCAATAGACAATGTGATGAGTTTAAGATTTATGACTTAGTAGCCCAGCTGTTACTGTAAAACTTTTACTTTATAAGCACTTACCAACTTTGATTTCCAACTCCGTAAATATTTATCGCACACGGGAATGTTATGAAATCAGTCAACCAAAAAACGCCAATTAGCTTACTTTTTGCAATATTTGCAGTATTAACTTTGCTAATGTTGGCAACTCGCACCCATCATTTTGCTAGTTTAAATCACTTACCTAGTGCTTCTATTGCTATTTTCTTTTTAGCGGGCATGTACTTACGCAATATGAAAGCGTTTTGGTTTTTCTATACCTTAACCTTAGTGATTGATCTTGCCTCGTCGTATTTTCGCGGGCAATTTGGCGATTGTATTACCACCTCTTATCCTGCGCTAGTATTGAGTTATGGGGTTATGTTTGCGGCTGGCTTTTACGCTAAACCTAGTTGGCAGCAAAGCGCATGGCAAAATAATATTATTAAAGTTGCTTTAGGCTTGTTTGTTGCTAGTTCAATTGCCTTCTTCATTTCCAATGGCAGTTACTATGCCTTGTCAGGAAAATTCCCAGAATTGTCATGGGCTGAATATGCAACGCGTGTTGATAAATACTATTTCCGCTCAATTTCTAATCCGGTATTTTATGCGATTTCGGCAATTGTGATTGATTTCACCATCAGCCATTTCTTGACCGATAAAGGCTTAGCCAAATCATCACAAGATAAGGTGTAATGGCAATGAGTCAGATAGAAAAAGCGAAACCAATCCCTGCTTTTCATGGCAAGCTTGAGCGCCAAACTGGCAGTGGTGCAATGTGCTCAGCCTTAATTGTTGCCGCGCCACACTCTGGCTCAGGGAAAACTACAGTAACCGCTGCGCTTGCTCGATATCATCGTAATCAAGGACGTAAAGTAACGGTGTTTAAAGTTGGTCCTGATTTTATTGATCCGATGATTTTACGCCAAGCCAGTGGTGAATTGGTTTATCAACTAGATTTATGGTTAGTTGGTGAAAAGGGCTGCCAAGAACTACTTCATCGTGCAGCTTTAGAGTCTGATCTTATTCTTATTGAAGGTGTCATGGGCTTATTCGATGGCACGCCAAGTAGTGCTGATTTAGCCCAATATTTTAATATTCCGGTGCTTGGCGTTATCGATGCCAAAGCCATGGCACAAACATTCGCTGCTGTTACCTTTGGCCTTGCTAAGCTACGGGAGGATTTACCGTTTTCTGGTGTGATTGCCAATCGCGTTAATACCGAACGTCATGCTGAGTTATTGAGCACCAGTTTGCCGGAAGAATTTCGTTTTTACGGACGTTTACCAAAAGATGACGGTGTCACTTTACCTGAACGCCATTTAGGTTTAGTGCAAGCACAAGAACTAGCTGATATAGATAGCCAACTTGACCAAGCTGCTAGTCATATCGCTAAAACCGACTTGACCGAGTTACCCGAACAAGTGGAATTTTTTGCTGTGGAACATGACAGTCAAGAAGACTTTATCCATCGTGCTTTGGTGGGTACTCGCGTTATTATTGTGCGTGATAATGCTTTTAGTTTTATCTATGCTGCCAACATTGCCTTTTTAGAACAAGTTGGCGCTGAAATTACCTATTGTTCGGCATTGAATGATAACAAGTTACCCGAAGGAGATATTTTATATATTCCTGGTGGCTATCCAGAGTTGTATGCTGAAAAGTTAATGAATAATGAAACTTTTTTAAGTGATATTAAAAACTTTGCTGCTAGCAATAAGCCGATAATTGCTGAATGTGGCGGTATGCTGTATTTACTTGAGCAACTAACGGATATATCAGGTCAACAAATTGCGATGCTTGGCCTTATACCAGGTAAAGCCGCAATGCAGAAAAAGCTCGCGGCAATAGGTTCGCAATGGGTTGATTTATCTGTGATAGATAAAGATAACATTGAGCCTGAAAGTTCAGCTGAAAACCAAGGTGAAATGTCTAGTAATATTATGCGCGGGCATAGTTTTCATTATTCTTGTGCCGAAATTGATTTAACGCCGATTAGCCAAACAACCCATCATCCAAGCGAACGAGCAGGCGAATATGTTTATCAGCATAACAATATACTTGCCTCTTATATGCATTGGTATTTCCCGAGTAACCCAGGTTTAACCTTACGTATTTTTAATAAAAATCGATGTTTCTAATCGATTGAAAATGCACCTATCGCTCATTAAATGAAAATATTTTCGTCAATATGCTTTAGTTAGCATTTTTTAATGAGCACAGTTTATTTAGTTTTTTTGAGAGTTCTCATGACAAGCGCCATTGTTAGCAAACACACGATAAAACCTTTACTTAAAAAAGGTCAGGTAAATAGAGTTTTTTTGATGGCCTTTTGGCTAATCACCTTTTTAAGTGCTGCCAGCTTACAAGCCAGTGAAATGAAAATGCTTGCGTTGGTGTCTGATCGATCAGCTGCCAGTATGGTTGCGGGTGGGCATCAGTTTTTAGCGACACAAAGTGTCGATAAAACATCTAGCAGTATTAATATTCGCAGTGTTAGCCAGTTAAATATTATGACTAACAAAGAAATACAGCAGCTCATTAATCAACATCAAGCGTTAGTTATTGCTGGTGTATTTGGCGAGTCAGTTGAACGTTTGTTAGCGTTAACTTACCCAGAAGGGCAAGCACGGTTGATGCTAAATACCGACCGACGTTTAATGGCATTACACCAAGATATCAATGGTGGTAATACCGCCAATTTGTCAAAGCAGCAGTTGCAAAGTTTAATGGCGGCCTTGGATAAGAATGATTACTTGTCTGCACTCAAGGCTAAACAACAGCAATGGCCAGCCTTTGCTTATTGGTTACAAGCGCGTGCTTATTGGCAAAATCGCGGTAAAGAAAATTTAGGGCACTTATTTACTTGGCTAGAAACTATTACTCAAGCAAACGCTAACTCAACTGCTTTAACAGCAGCACCAAAAATTCTGCCTTTGCAACCGATACGTTTTTATTGGCAAGAGCAACTGATCAGTCAGGCTTATTTAGCGGATAATATAACTAAAAACCTAGATAAGCCCTTAGTGTTTATTATTGATCACGATACTGGCGATCAGCCTGGGCAATGGCAGCTACATCAACAATTATGTCAGCGCCAATGGCAATGCGTTTCTGTGCTTGCTGGTTGGGGGAAGCCGAGTGAGCAAGTAATTGAAATAATACGTAATCTAAAAATTACGCAGCCATTAGCTATTATCGCATTACAAGACTTTGTTATTGGTGGTGGTGAAGGTCGCGAGCCAGTTACGCAGAAGTTTGAAAAGTTGAACGTTCCTGTATTTAAAGGCATTCGAGTAACCGAAATGAGCACTTTGGAATATCAACTTTCGCCAACAGGTTTACCGAGTGACAGTGTACATTACCGGGTGGCAATGCCTGAGCTACAAGGTGTTTCACAGCCACATGTATTGGCATTAGCTTCGAGTGCTAAGTTGGACTCATTAACCGGTGCGAGTTTATCTATAAGTGAAGTATTAACAAAAGAAGTTGCACGACTACAAGTTCGAGTAAGTGCTTGGCTAGCGCTAAGAACAACTGAAAACGCGAAGAAAAAAGTAGCCATTGTTTATTATAATCATCCGCCGGGTCGCCACAATATAGGTGCTGATAACCTCGATGTTCAACAGTCGCTTTGGCAAATATTACAGCAATTAAAAGCGCAAGGTTATGATTTGGGCGCTGAAGCTGACTTCCCTGGTTCAGCTGAAGAACTGCTCGATATATTACAGTTGAAAGCGGTGAACTTACCGCAAGATGCCACAGCGTTAAATAGAATGTCACCGCTGATCGATAAAATGTCAGTAAATGATTACCAAGCGTATTTCGACACCTTACCTAATGTTGTTAAAGCTGAAATGATTGAGGGGCCGTTAGGGCATTTACATGCTCAAGTTAACACTTATCTTTTTGCTCAAGGCCAAATTGAACTAGCACAGCTTTCAACGGTTGAGCGTAATAAGGTTTTGCAGGCCCTATTAGCCAATGTTGAAAGTACCTCGGTTGATTTACATCACGCCCTTGATGGAATTCGACACAAAGGGCGGGCCCGTGCGTTAAATTTACTTGAACAGTTAACTGAGCAATATCGTCATTTCATCGCATTAAAACAGGCAAATAACAAGATTGCCGTTAAGCAATGGCAATCAGCAGAAAAACTGAAAAATGCGCTAATTGCTATGCAAATTGAAGGCATTCGTGGTTGGGGTAATGTGCCGGGGAAAACCATGGTGTGGAATAATGAAATTCTATTACCTGGTGTTCAGTTTGGTAATATTTTCTTAGGGCCACAGCCGCCGAGAGGGTGGGAGTTAAATGAAGAATTGTTACATGCCAATATGACTTTTCCACCACCGCATCAGTACTTGGCTTTTTATTATTATTTACGTGACGTTTTTAAAGCCAACGCCGTAGTGCATTTAGGCCGACATTCAACCTACGAGTTTTTACCTAAACGTGCGGTTGGCTTATCAGCAAGTGATTACCCGTCGCTAATTATCGACAACATTCCAAGTATTTACCCATACATTGTTGATGGCGTCGGTGAAGGTATTCAAGCTAAGCGCCGCGGTATTTCGGTGATGTTAGATCATTTAACGCCACCTTTGGCCACGACTGAATTATATGACGGCTTATTGCAGTTACGTCAACTCATTGAAAGTGCTGAGGCAGCATCTAATGACGATACCAAGAAAAAAGCGATTAAAGCGTTGCGTCATAAAATTGAAGTGCTGAATTTAACCGATGAACTTGTTGCCAGTATGGATGAAGAGTTGCAAGTTCGTGGTATTGGTTTTGGTGAGGTTGATGATGACTTTTTACTGCATGAAGTCGGGCATTACCTCACTAAATTACAAGAAGACTTTATGCCGCTAGGTTTGCATATTTATGGTAAAGATTGGCAACAAGATGCTATTGAAACCATGATGGTATCGATTGAAAAAGGCGAGTTAGACTTTGACGATGAAAAACGTAATGAGATTGAGCAAAACCTGATTAAATCACCAAGCAGTGAAATGTCAGCGTTCTTAAATGCTTTAAATGGCGGTTTTGTTGCGCCGGGCAAAGGTAATGATCCAATTAGAACACCTGACGCCTTGCCAACAGGACGGAACTTTTACGCACTTGATGGTGGTTTAATACCGTCTCAGTTAGGTTTTGCTACCGGTCAGCAATTGGCAACTAAAGCCCGAGAAGAAAATGCAATTATCGATGAACCCCATAAAGAAGCTGTAATTTTATGGGCGTCTGATGCGGTGCGAGATGAAGGTGCGATGATCGCTTTTGGTATGGACATGCTTGGCGTACAGCCGGTTTGGAATCGACGTGGTATTTTAAAATCTTTAAAATTGATAGCACTTGATCAAACACGGAAGGAGCGTCGAGATATTGTTTTTACCACCTCTGGATTGTTCCGTGATTTATATGCTCAACAATTGGTGTGGTTAGATCGCTCCGTACTATTGGCATTAGCGGCCAGTAAAAACATTATTGAACGTGATCACCCTGCACTAATTAGCGCTTTGCATGCGGCATTAGCACCGGTTGAGCATATGCTTTCTCAACAGAGTCATAATTTCAACGAAAGCATACAAAATAATATGGTTGCCAGTAATTGGCTACGTGAAGCGCAAGCGCTATTGCGAGCCAATGGCGCAGTCAGCGCTGAATTATTGGGCCGTCAGGCTAGTTATCGAATATTTGGTACCGCCCCCGGTGCATATGGCGCGGGTATTAATCGTTTGGCTGAGCGCTCTGGCGCATGGCAAGAACGTAAGCAATTAGGCGAAGCGTATATTAAACGTATGAGCCACGCTTATGGAGTGCCAAATGAAAATACAGCGATAGGCAGTAATGTCCAAAGTTTATTCCGCCAGCAACTGGCTAATGTTAATAATACTTACCTAGGGCGCGCGAGTAATTTGTATGGCCTGATTGATAATAATGATGCCTACGATTATTTAGGTGGCTTAAATTTAGCGATTGAAACCATTGCTGGTCAACAACCTAATAGCTTTGTTATATCGCACGCAAATAATCAACAGTTGTCGATAGACCCTCTGCAAACTGCTTTATTGTCAGAATTACGCGGGCGCTTTTTAAATCGACAATGGATCCAACCGCTGATGAAGCAAGGTTATGCTGGCGCAAGAACCATGGGTAGTGAGTTCATTGAAAACCTGTGGGGTTGGCAAGCAACAAGCCCAGAAATTATTAAGTCTTGGGCTTGGCAAGACCTGAAAGCTATTTATATTGATGACAGTTTAGCGCTTGGCCTTGATGAATTTTTACAAGTAAAGCATAACGTGCATGTGCAAAGTAATATTTTGGCAGTGATGCTTGTGGCTATTGAAAAAGGCTTTTGGCAAGCTAACCAACAAACGCAAACCGAACTTGCTGAGCAATTTGCGCAAAATATTGTTGAACATGGTATTCCGGGCAGTGGCCATACGCATGCAAATCATCCTATTTATCCATTTATTAAACCTATGCTATCTATGCCATTACAAAAGCAACTTGATCAGGTGCTTGCTGCGGCAAACCACACACCTATCGGGGAACAAGGCTCTGGTGTTCAGCATATTCAAGAAATAACCGCGGCAACTAAGCCGTTAAAAACTAATGAAGTTGTGCCTAATGATAGTGCGCCTGCAACTGAAGAAAACACTGTTAGTCAGGAAGGTGAACAAGCTCAGCCATTTGAGCAGAAAGTTCTAATGCTTGGGTTAATTAGTGTGGTGTTGTTGTTAATACTATTTGGTTATATTCGGGCGCAACGTCAGTTACCTAAGTTGTCAGTTGTTGAGAAGGAAAGTTAGTATGTTATATAGTTTTTCATTAGATATTATGCATTTAATTACCTCTTGGTTGCTTCAGCCTGTGGTATGGGGCTTATTGTTTTTTACTGGCTTGGCGATTTATGAATTTGGCTTAGCATTAGGTGAACGGCTTTCGGTGATACCTGCTTTACAAGCAGCAAAGCAAAAGCAAGCCTTGATCAGCCAAGGTAAAAAACGTATTGAAAGAGCCGACTTTATTACGCGCATTGCGCCTATGTTAGGTTTAATGGGCACGCTTATTCCATTAGGGCCCGGTCTTGCTGCACTTGGCTCTGGTGATATCAGTATTTTGACGACCGCGATGACGGTCGCATTTGATACCACTATTATTGGTTTATTCGCTGGTGTTATAGGTTTTGTACTGGGACGAATGCGCCGACGTTGGTACGACAATGCGATTGGAGAATTAGAGCGATTAGAAATTACAGAACCTGTTATCGATACTGCTAAACTAACGCCAGTAGTTGATGTTAATGCTTCAGCAAAAACAGCCTAGAGAATGCCAATGAGTGACGCATGGAGAAGTAGCCAGTTTGACAGCCAAGAACAAGAGCCGTTAGGGCCGCTTGCTAACTTGATTGATATTATGCTGGTATTTGCCTGTGGCTTAATTGCCGCTTTAGTGGCGGTAAGCCCGGATTTAGAACAACACTTTCAAATGAATAAAGCAGATAATAAAGCCATGATTCAACCTGTTGACTCGGTTGGTAAAGAAATGACCTCGCCGCCAGAAACATTACAAAATAAATTACAGAGCGAAGAAGGTTACCAAGCCATGGGACAGGTTTATCGTGACCCAGAAACAGGTAAACTGATCTTAATTAGTAACGAATAAATAAGAGTAAAGTTATGAACAACGAAGAGAAATTGGCAAATAAAGAACAAAAACATGTTGAGCGCCAAAAAAGAATTAAAGCTGAGGTTGCTGAACGTGTCGCTCAAGCGACTGAAGAACGTGGTGTTTTAGTGGTAATAACGGGTAACGGTAAGGGTAAAAGCACTTCAGGTTTTGGTACGGTTTTACGCGCTATTGGTCACGGCCAAAAAGCCGGTATTGTGCAGTTTATCAAAGGCTCGAAATGGGAATGTGGCGAAATGAACATTTTAAAGCAATTTCCTGTTAAACATCATGTCATGGGAACAGGGTTTACTTGGGAAACGCAAAGCACTGAAACCGATAAAGCCGCAGCAAAAGTTGCTTGGCAAAAGAGTAAAGAAATGCTTAGCGATGAAACGCTTGATATTGTACTACTCGACGAAATGACCTACATGGTTAAGTATGGCTATATTGAACTTGATGAAATTATTGAGACGTTGAATAATCGCCCTAAAATGCAACATGTGCTTATTACAGGTCGTGCTTGTCATCGTCGATTAATTGAATTAGCGGATACGGTTTCTGAAGTTCAACCGATAAAGCATGCTTTTAAAGCAGGTGTAAAAGCGCAAAAAGGCCTTGATTGGTAAAGTTGTTTTAATAAGTGACTCACCTAATTAAGTAATAACGGCTTTTTTAAATTTGTCATTTTTACTTTTTCTTAAATTCGATAAGAAAATACAGAATAAAAAGCAGATGACCATTGTCGTCATCTGCCATTGGTTTTTTGATTATGAGTTAAATTCATTCACATCAATATCAAGTAATTTTCCTATGCCTTCACCGTAAGCAGGATCTGCCTTATAGCAGTGCTTTAGGTGACGTAATTGAATTTCTTTTGGAACGCCATTCAAGTTACGCGCAGTATTATCAAATAGGATTTTTTGTTTCTCAGTGGTCATTAAGCGAAATAAATCACCCGGCTGTGAGAAGTAGTCTTCATCTTCACGGTGATCCCAGTTCGCAGCTGCGCCATCTAAATTTAAAGCGGGCTCAGAAAAACCAGGTTGTTCTGCCCATTGGCCCTCATTATTAGGTTCATAGCCTAATGTGCTGCCAAAGTTACCATCAACACGCATAGCACCATCGCGGTGGTAACTATGAACAGGGCAACGCGGAGCGTTCACAGGAATGTGTTGGTGGTTAACACCCAAACGGTATCGTTGAGCATCACCGTATGAAAATAATCGACCTTGTAGCATTTTGTCAGGAGAAAAGCTTATTCCAGGAACCACGTTAGCTGGATTAAACGCCGATTGTTCAACTTCTGCGAAGTAATTTTCTGGATTTCGGTTTAGCTCAAACTCACCGACTTCAATTAATGGGTAATCTTTATGTGGCCATACTTTAGTTAAATCGAATGGGTTATAAGTTACGCTAGCAGCCTCTGCTTCAGGCATGATTTGAACTTTTAATGTCCATTTAGGGAAGTTTTGGTTATCAATGCTTTCTAATAAATCACGTTGATGACTTTCACGATCATTGCCGATAACTACTCCCGCTTCTGCATCTGATAAATTTTTAATGCCCTGTTGAGAGGCAAAATGAAATTTTACCCAATAACGTTCGTTTTCATTATTAATGAAGCTGAAGGTATGACTACCAAAGCCATGCATATGACGATACGTTGCAGGAATACCCCGGTCACTCATTACAATCGTAACTTGGTGTAATGCTTCAGGTAATGATGTCCAAAAGTCCCAGTTATTTTTCGCGCTTCGCATATTGGTACGAGGATCACGCTTTACTGCATGATTTAAATCAGGGAATTTTAGTGGGTCACGTAAGAAAAATACTGGTGTGTTGTTGCCTACTAAATCCCAGTTACCTTCTTCCGTATAAAACTTTAAAGCAAAGCCACGAATATCACGTTCTGCGTCAGCGGCACCGCGCTCACCCGCAACGGTAGTAAAACGTGCGAATAGATCGGTTTTTTTGCCAATGTCTGAAAATATTTTTGCCTTTGTGTATTGAGTTATGTCATGGGTAACAGTAAATGTACCATAAGCTCCAGAGCCTTTTGCGTGCATACGGCGTTCGGGGATTACTTCACGATCGAAATGAGCCATTTTTTCTAAAAACCATACGTCTTGTAGAAGTTGAGGCCCGCGTTTCCCTGCGGTTTGTACATTTTGATTATGTGCTACAGGGCAGCCTGCTGCAGTGGTTAATTTCTTACTCATAATTAATTCCTCATATGTGTATTTTCAGCTCATCGGTATTAAAGCCGATCAGTGCTCAATTAGTTTAGGTGTAAGCTGTTTTGATAACTAACTTTCCCTGAAAATATAGTAGGATTAAGTTGGTAATTAATAAATTGGATTAAATTGATTTTTATATTCAGAAAAATAGAATTACAAAAAACAATAAAAAAAGGGTAAATATAATGTCAAAGTCATATACAACTTTTGGCACCCAGTTCACTGTGCAGCCATTGATTGATGTAGTTTAAATTAACTTCTTATTTACTACATTGAGTTGTTTATTAATAGCTTTCCATATGTTTTCTCATATTATCTGGATACCTCAGTAATGCTGGATTTTGAACGTATGACATTCAAATTTTTAAACGAATTCATTAGGTATAGGGGTTTATGTATAGATTGTTAGGCTGATATTCGATTAGAACTAGCTAGACCTCTACAGAATAAACTATTAACTGGATAATGTTGATTGGAGTTAAAAATGAAATATGGGCTTTTTGTTATCAACTTATTATTAATTGGCTGTGGGGAGCGAAAAGAAAGTTGTGCAGATGTGTTAATGAGTATAAAGCTCATTGAAGAAAATACCGATATCCAACAGAACAAACTCACAGGTTTAAAAATTAAATTAGCAAATTAGCAAATGAGCAAAATGAAATTTAGTAGAGAACTATTCAAAAACGGTAGATTTAATAAATCAAAAAAATTATTAAAAACAATGAAACGATTCAGGAAATAAACCGCAAAAATCAACGGTGCTATACCAGCTAACAAGTCAATCAAGCTAGATGGCTAACACTTTCCTCGATCCCAATTTTTTCACACTTTGCAAAGTAATAATTCACCTCTTAAGTATGCTCAGGCAATAGCATTAAGTACTGGTTTACGCAGAATAATCTCAGTTAACTTCTCATGATTTTGACAAAAAAGTTTATAAAGTTGCATTTGGTTTTTTGCTCGCATTAAATTGTGCTCAGAGTATTGAGTTTTAAAATACTGATCGCCATTAAGGTAGTCAGTTAAAAATCGTATGCTGAGCATAAATGGCATTAATTTTACACCGATTAGTAAGCTACTGCGTTCTATATCAGTTAAGGTTTCTGCTAAGCCATTAATATATGCTTCGGTAAGAGCACTAAGTATTTTAAAGTTAATAGTCATGCTGTTAATTTCTGCGCTGTCTTCAGGCAATGAACTACAACAAGTGCGAACCATGTCGCCGAAGTCATGCATTAAATAACCTGCCATACAAGTATCTAAATCAATCACTGCTGTGGGTTTATTACTTTCATAACTAAATAGCAGATTGTTTATTTTTGTATCGTTATGGGTGACTCGTAACGGCAATATTTTAATATATTCTTTTACTTCCTGACAAAATGCTTTTTGTGAATGGATAAAATCTATTAGTGATTGTGCTTGTTTTTTACGTTCTGATTCTGTTTGGCTAGTAGCATTCTCAAGCTGCGCTAGACGCGCTGTTAAGTTGTGGAAATCAGGAATAATACTCGCTAAATTTTTACTGTTAAAATCGCTAAGTGCCGAAGTGAATTGTGCAAAGGCATTGGCAACAAGCTTTGCCTGTTGATTATTTTCAATTTTTTCTAGGGTATAACAGTTTTCTATAAGGCGCATACAACGCCAATATTCGCCATTATCTAAAACATGATTCTTTTTATCATTCGTTTTATATTGTTGAGTTGGCTGCATCGCATATTGATTGGCTGTTTGTTTAATATTTAAGTGCTGATTAATATCATCGGCATTATCAAAAACATGCTCGGGCTGTTTAAAAACTTGATTGTTTAGCTGCTGTAATACAACACTTTTTTTACCTGTATTTACTAGGTATGTGGTATTTATAAGCCCGTTTCCTAATGGTGTTACGACACAGTCTTTTTCAGAATAGCCAAAAGCGTTTAAAACGATAGATAATGATGTTGTTTGATTTGAACTCATACTGTGTGCAGGTACTCTTTGCGGCTGGACTTACATATAGCGAAACTATGTTATATGTTAAGGCATTGTTGACCAGATAGAAAGGTATACAATTTGCCAGCGCCTAGGCTACTTTTCTTGCGTTGATATTGGTAGGGCAATAGTGAAACAAGCACCAGAAGTTTTGGTAATCGCACTGTCGAACTGTTGTTTGTCATTTGGCGCTTTTGGGAAGTCCGCTTTGTTATTTACCTGAATCGTACCATTGTGCCAATGAACAACCTTGGCAGTTATGGCTAGGCCAAGGCCAAAATGACCGAGTTCCCGGGAACGATCGACATCTAGCTTCACAAATGGGTCAAAAATGTTATCAATACTTTCCTCAGGTATGCCCTTACCATCATCTTTTATATTGATATAAAGCTGGTTTCCACGCCGGTAGCTGGCTAATAAAATTTCGTTGTTAGCATATTGAACGGCGTTGCTAATTAGGTTTTGAATCGCACGATAACACCAATGAAAGTCGAGTGATAATATTACAGGGTTCTTTGTTAACTCATCACTTGCGTGATAGTTCAAGGTAACATTATGCTGCTCAGCTAAGGCTTGAAAATCGGTATTGATGGTTTTTAGAAAGTCATTGATATTGATTGCTTCAAGCTTTAAGTGAAAGCCTTGACGTTCCATACCTGCATACTCTAAAAATGCCGTTGTCATATCTTCCATTCGAGTAAGTTCTGTTTCCATACGAGCTAAATACTGATCTTTTTTAGTTAGATCTTTTGTATCCATTGCTGCTTCAACTCCAAACCGTAAGCAGGACATTGGCGTGCGAATATCATGTGACATGCTACGAGCGAGAATTTTATTATCAGCAACAAGTTTCTCTATTTGCGCTGCCATTCGGTTAAAACTACTCTCTAACATGCTGATGTAAGAAAGGCGGTTTAATGGCATACGCGCACTTAGATTGCCTGCGCCTATATTAGCCGCAGTTTGGGTTAACAAGTAAAGACGACGTGTTAAAGGGAATAACCAAGCCAGTAAAATTATACAAACCCCTAAATATAAAGTGGCAGTTAATATCATGTCTATTTTGTGTTCTTCAACTGTGGTTACTGGCAAAGAAAGTTGAATAATATAATCCGGGTGTTGGCTTAGTTGTTTTAATAGGTATGGTTGTGTTTCTGAGGCTAATAGTAGTCCTCCCGTCTGGGACAGTTGCGGTGTTAATTCATGAGGTAAAGCGATGTTTTTACTTTTATCTAACTGCAGCGCCAACTGGTAATCTTGACTTATTTGTTGACTAAAATGTGCTAAGTTGTTCTTGTCTTGCGATGATAATTGACGATCGAAACCTTCAATTAATTGGTGATACAAAGCATATTCACTTTGTGCTTGAGTGGGAGTTTGTTTGGCGACAATTTTATCAAGCCCCCAAGTTATGATAAACAAAGAGCCAATAACGGTTAAAATGATGCTGATATATAAACGGCGCATTGTTAAGAACTTGTTTGCTCTTCGTTATTCCAAGCATCAGCAACAAATAAATAACCTTTGCCCCAAACTGTTTTGAATTTTTTAGGTTTTTGCGGATCATCATTAAAAATCTTTCGTAAAGTAGAAAGCATGACATCGAAGCGTCTATCTTGTCCGTCATATTCACGATTTTTCAATGCTTTAAATACAGTATCACGATCAACAACTTCACCGGCATGATTTGCTAAAAAACATAAGAAGGCGAATAGGCTGGTTGAAAGCTCAATTTCTTTACCTTGATAGGTAACTCGATTTGCTTCAAGGTTGATTAATAACTCACCATGTTGAATATCAGATGAAGCATTGATAGCAGGTATGGATTGCTTTAATGCTCCTGAAATTCTCGCTAACAAGGCTCGCGGACGGACGGGCTTAATTACGTAATCGTTAGCTCCAGCTTCTAAACCAATAACTTCATCAAATTCATCTGCACGTGCCGTTAACATGATAATTGGTGTTTGTAACGTTTGGCGAATTTGACGACAAACTTCAATACCGTTTAACCCTGGCAGCATTACATCGAGAAGTACGATATCGGCTTTAAAGTGTTTGAGGCACTCCATAACTTCATCACCGCGGGTACAATGTTCAACAATAAAACCTTGTTCTGTAAGGTATTCGCGTACCCAATCACCTAAGGTTAGATCGTCTTCTACTAGTAAAACTTGCTTTGATTCGTTCATATACTTTCTCTTAAAATATGCGCCAGCGTCGTTTTCTCGGTGACGCTTTATGTACCCAACTTACTTCAACTGCTGCTTCTGCTATTACCTTATCAAAATCATAGGCGACAAGTTGATAATGCATTGTTTTATTTGATTCAAACTCAAAAGTAATACTGTTTTGTTTTTGATTAAACCAACAGTCTATAGCTTCTTTTTTACCTACTTGATAAATACAATAATTACCTTGGGCTTGAGTTTGCCAAGTAAATGTAATTGTTGCGAAACACTGACGTCCTTGTGTCAACGTTATACACTTTGCTGGTAGTACCGAAAATGTCGAATTTACGGTTAGCTGTGCTGGTATCGCATTATTTAGTTTATCCGGTGTAGGTATTTGCTGCGCAGAAACATGAGCTATGCTGCAGAAATAACATACTAATAAGACAATTCCTTTGTCCCATTTAGAAAACATAGATCACTCCAAGTTTCACTTTCGCTAAATCTTGCGCGTCTACCAATGGACTATCTTTAGTACTATCAGAATAGCGGCTATAAGTGGCACCACCAGCAAAAGACCAGCTGGTGGAAATAGGGTGCTGAGCAAACAGCTCTAGTTGTACACGATACCCTGCATTGGCTTCGTAATATGCTCTATCAGGCGTTACTTCAGCAGAATTAACACCATAAAAATAATCCATTACTTTTTCAGAGTAATGGGTATAGCCTGCGCTTAGATAAAAGTCCCAGTTTCGGTAAGGCAGCATATAAGTATATAAAACATCAAGCACCCAACCATTTGATTCGCTTAATGGTGCTAAAGTTGCAAAATCAACAGAGAGTGAAGCATTAGCATGGTAACGGGTATAACGTAAGCCGACACCTTCCCCTGGTTCGCGATTTGATAAGCCTTCTAATGTTGGGATGGGTTTATCGGCACTATCTATAATATCGTCAGGCTCATAACCAAATATATAGGTTTTGCTGATGAGATCTAACTCCCATTTGGGTGTAACTACTAATTGATACCCAAGCTCCGCACCTTGTAGTGATACTCGTCGGTGGTTAGATTGGATAAAAAAACCTTCATAGTAGACATCCAAAAGTATACCTGCACCAAGGTAGTCAAAAGCTTCTTCTTGATCATGTCCTTTCAATAACGATGGATTATAGGTAACAAAAATATTCCCCATAGCTTGCCAACTGAACGTTTCGTTAAAAACGGTGGTTTCATTTTCAGGAATTTTCTCGTTTGCTTGACTGGTAATAGTCAGCAATAGTCCGATGAAAAATATAAAGCGTTTAATTAGCATAACTAACGCTCTTAATTAGAGTATGTATATAGGTAGAAATTACTGAATTATTTAAGGTCATAATGGTTTGGTGCTCATCTGACTCATTTGAAAATCGTTTGTTATTAAAGTTATATCGCATATTATTTTTATTATTGGAGTAGAGCTAATTTTAGCTAAAGTGTTAACGATATTGTATTTTTAAAGTTTAATCGTAACTTTTAACCATGGCATTTCATTGTAATGTTATCAAATGTAATTATCTGGCGTTAGTTTATCCGCTCGATAAAGTGTTTAAAAAATGTAAGAAAGTCTGCCGTAATGCAACATTTAACAATTTTTATGGTCTAGTTATTTTGGCGTGATGTTAAATTTTCACCTTTCAATACACTTTTGGCAGGTAACTTGATATTTGTACAGGGTATCATTGTGAAATAGTACCCATGAAAAAATAATGCGTTAGAAGTTATAAGCTTGTACTGCATTGTTGGTTCATTGGAGTGAAATTATCTACTAACAAACCAATAAGCTCTAATTTGCATGCTTATGAGCAAGTCGTTTCAACGTATCTATAATGTCAGAAGAGGCTTTGTAAGCGAGTACAATTTCTCGGGTTAATTGCAGTCCATCAATGGGTCTAAAAACAACGTCACCTCTATCTAGTATTTCTTCATGTGCTGGCAAAAATGCGCAGCCTAGTCCAGCATGAACTAAACCAATAGCATAATCTATGGTGGTTATTTTTGCTCTAATATCTAAGCTAATTCCGGTTAAGGCAAGAGTATCTTGTAAGGTATTCCAAGCACTGCAAGGTGTTCGCTGAATAAAAGCTAAGTTATCGAGTTGTTTTAAAGTTACAGCATCGTTTAGGGCAAATATATGATCATAAGGTAGTGCTAAGAGGTAATCTTCTTGCCACATATCAATAAAAAGCTCACCATCTTCGAGTTCATCTTTCAAAATGATACGAGCATCAACACTTTCTGAATGTGGCACTAAAGTCAGTTCAACTTCTGGTTGTGCTGAGGTGAAATCTTTTAAAAGCAAACTCATTCGTTCTACACCTAAACCTCGAGTTACCCCTAAACTAAATGCTTGCTTATTGGTTTTCTCAGTGAATATTGTTTTTATTGCGCCAGCTTGCCCAAGTAATTGCTTAGCTAATGGAAAGAGTTTTTCACCTTGTTCTGTTGGTGTTACGCCACGAGCATGGCGTTTAAACAGCGACACATTAAGCTGTTGTTCCAGTTGTGAAATTGCTGCTGAAATTGATGGTTGAGCAATGAAGCATGACTTTGCCGCAGCACTAAAGCTTTTTAGCTCATACACCGAAGTGAAATAATAAAGAGATTTTAAATCCATAATGGTATTTTATATAACAAGGTATAGGCAAAAACTATAGCAGATAAAGAAAAAGAATATTTTAACTTTGGCTAATATTTGCCTATTATTTTTGCACTTTAAATTTCACCCGCTAATAAATAGGTAATTTCATGTCTAGTTCAAGCAGTGCTAACCGCCCTTCATTCAAATGGGAAGATCCACTTTTATTCGATTCTTTATTATCTGAAGAAGAGCGAATGATACGTGATAGTGCCCACCAATATTGCCAAGAAAAGTTAATGCCGCGTGTTTTAGAAGCGAATCGCAATGAAATTTTCGATGTGGAAATTATGCGTGAACTTGGTGAGTTGGGCTTATTAGGTGCAACATTGCCAGAGAAGTATGGTTGTGCTGGCGTAAACTACGTTACTTATGGATTAGTAGCCCGTGAAGTCGAACGAGTTGATAGTGGTTACCGTAGTGCTATGAGTGTGCAGTCTTCATTAGTAATGCACCCAATTTATGCTTACGGCAGTGAAGAACAGCGTATGAAGTATTTACCAAAACTTGCAACAGGTGAATATATTGGTTGTTTCGGGTTAACCGAGCCAAATTCAGGCTCTGATCCAGCAAGTTTGTCGACTCATGCCAAAGAGGTTGATGGTGGCTATCGTATTACCGGTAATAAAATGTGGATCACTAACTCTCCAGTGGCCGATATTTTCATTGTTTGGGCAAAATTAGATGGCGTGATCCGAGGCTTTATTTTAGAAAAAGGTATGGAAGGCTTAAGTGCACCGAAAATTGAGGGTAAATTTTCATTACGTGCATCAATTACCGGTGAAATAGTGATGGATAACGTTTTCGTGCCAAGCGAAAACCTTATGCCGAATGTTAAAGGTTTATCAGGACCATTTGGCTGTTTAAATAAAGCGCGCTACGGTATTGCATGGGGTGCATTAGGTGCAGCAGAGTTTTGTTGGCATGGTGCTCGTCAATATACTTTAGATCGCGAACAATTTGGCCGCCCATTAGCGGCGACACAATTGGTTCAGAAAAAATTGGCTGATATGCAAACCGATATCACCACTGGTTTATTTGCCTGTTTGCAAGTGGGCCGATTAATGGATGCCGGTCAACTGGCGCCGGAAGCAATTTCTTTAATTAAGCGTAACTCTTGTGGTAAAGCACTAGAAATTGCCCGTATTGCTCGTGATATGCATGGTGGTAATGGTATTGCTGATGAATTCCATATTATACGCCACATGATTAACTTAGAAGCAGTTAATACTTACGAAGGTACGCATGATATTCATGCTTTGATACTGGGTCGAGCTCAAACAGGCCTGCAGGCATTCTTCTAAGCAATATCAATAAAAGGCGTATTCATATACGCCTTTTGTTTATTCGCTAAATAGCCATCCATTAATTTGTACCTAAAATCACAATTTCCACTGGAGATATGATGTCTGATCGTAATCAATTGGTGAAAGAAAACTTTGTCAATTTTGTTCGTGCGCAAACCTTACCTAAATCATCAGTTAAATTAACGCCTGAAGACGTTGGTTTAAGCCATTGCGATGTTATTGATTTATTCGAAACGCAGGCGATGAGCCGCCACTTAGATCTACAATCTCGAGTGATGCAGAAAAAAGGGCAAAGTTTTTACACCATAGGTAGTTCTGGCCATGAGGGCAATGCTGCTTATGCCAAAGCTTTTCGTCCAACGGATATGGCATTTTTACATTATCGCAGCGGTGCTTTTGTGATTCAGCGTGGTAAACAGGTACCAGGGCAAACACCACTTTATGATATGTTGCTGTCATTTGCCGCCTCAAAGGATGATCCAATTTCAGGTGGTCGCCATAAAGTTCTGGGTAGTAAGGCGCTTTCAATACCACCGCAAACTAGCACTATAGCTTCTCATTTACCAAAAGCGATGGGAGCAGCATACAGTATCCCTTTGGCTAAACGTTTAGCGCATCAAGGTGAAATTCCTGATGATGGTGTCATTATTTGTAATTTTGGTGATGCATCGTCAAATCATTCAACAACGCAAGGCGCTATCAATAGTACTGCATGGGCAGCTTATCAGTCGATTCCAATGCCCATTGTGTTTGTTTGTGAAGATAACGGTATTGGTATTTCAACGGCAACACCTGATGGCTGGATTGCAGCCAATTATAAAAACCGTGAAGGCTTACATTACTTGTATTGTGACGGTTTAAATATTCTAGATACCTATCAAACGGCGAAAGAAGCAGAGCGTATTGCGCGTGAATTACGTAAACCTGTTTTTCTACATGTACGAACGGTGCGTTTGTTAGGCCATGCTGGCTCTGACGCTGAGTTTGTCTATCGTGATATCGCCGATATTACCGCGACTGAATTTCAAGACCCACTATTACATACTGCTCGTATTATTTTAGAAAACAACATATTAACTGCTGACGAGTTAATTAGTATTTACGATCAAATTGAACAGCGTATTGAAGTGGTAGCTGAAAATGCCGCTAGTAAAGAAAAGTTAACTTCTGCTGATGCGGTTATGAAAAGTATCGTACCGGATGTTATTAAAGCGCGCAGTTCAAGCATAGTGACACCAGAACGTCGCAATGAAATCTTTAAGCATGAAAAACATAATTTAAAGAAGAAACAGCATTTGGCTAAGTTGATTAACTGGGCGTTGATGGACCTAATGGCTGAATACCCCAATATCGTCATGTGTGGTGAAGATATTGGTAAAAAAGGTGGAGTTTATAATGTTACGGCTAAATTGTGTGAACGCTTTGGTAAAAATCGCGTCATTAATACTTTATTAGATGAACAAACTATTTTAGGCACCGCAATTGGCCTTGCTCATAATAACTTTTTACCTATCCCCGAAATTCAATTTTTAGCTTATGTCCATAATGCTGAAGATCAAATTCGTGGTGAGGCGGCAACGTTGCCGTTCTTCTCGAATGGTCAGTTTACCAACCCTATGGTGATTCGTATTGCTGGCTTAGCTTATCAAAAAGGTTTTGGTGGTCACTTTCACAATGATAATTCTTTTGCTGTTTTTCGCGATATTCCAGGGCTCGTTATTGCCTGCCCATCTAATGGTGCTGATGCTGTAGAAATGATGCGTGCCAGTGTGCGTTTAGCACAGGAACAACAGCGTATGGTGGTGTTTTTAGAGCCGATTGCCTTGTATATGACTAAAGATCTTCATCAGGAAGGTGATGGTTTATGGACTCATGAATATCAGCCTCCGGCTAGCGATGATCAACCAGTAAATTTAACAGTTAAAGCTCATGGCAACGGCAAACAGCTTTGTATTTTAACATACGGCAATGGTAATTATTTATCTCGCCAAGCTCAAAAACAATTATCAGAGCAGGGCATTGAGACACGAGTTGTCGATTTGCGTTGGCTAGCACCATTAGACGAACAAGGTATTTTGGCGCAAGTAAATGATTGCGAAAATGTACTCATTGTTGATGAGTGCCGTCAAACCGGTTCAATCAGTGAGGCACTAGTTACCTTGATTCATGAACAAGCTAAAACGCTACCAACAATTAAGCGAGTTACTGCCAGCGATAGCTTCATTCCTTTAGGTGCAGCCGCTTATGAAGTACTGCCATCGGTTGATAATATCGTGACAGCAGCTATGGAGATTTGCCAATGAGTTCATCAGTAGAAAAGCCAGTGAAGAGCAAGCAACGAGCTGTTGTTATATGCCCAGGTCGCGGCACGTATAATAAAGAAGAGCTTGGTTACTTACAGCGATTACACGGTGATAAAACCGAAATAGTTTCATTGATTGATGATTATCGAGAAAGCCAAGGGCAAATAAAAGTTTCTGAACTTGATGGGATGGATAACTACAGCATGCGTGTACATACCGCAGGGGAAAATGCTTCAGCGTTAATTTATGCCTGTGCTTTATCTGACTATCAAGCAATCAACCAAGATGAATTTGATATTGTTGCCGTAACTGGAAACTCAATGGGTTGGTATATAGCTTTAGCGGTTGCAGGTGCTTTAAAGCCACAACAAGCTATTGAACTCATTAATACTATGGGCTCAATGATGACCAACGGCGTAATTGGCGGCCAGATGATTTACCCGATTATTAATGATGACTGGCAAATTGATAATGAAAAAGAACAGCAAGTAATGCAATGGCTGGCACAAGCCAATGAAAAAGCTGGCTGTGAAGTGCATATTTCGATAAACCTTGGTGGTTATATTGTTTTTGGCGGTAATAAAGCAGGGTTAAAAGCGTTGGAAACTTTACTGCCAGTGGTACAAGACAGATACCCGATGAACTTATTTAACCATGCTGCATTTCATACCCCGTTATTAACTGATGTTTCAAAACAAGCGATGGATAAAATGTCATCGTCGATGTTTAATGCTCCGAAAGTTCCTCTTATTGATGGCTTAGGGCAAGTGTGGCAGCCTTACAGTTGTGATACTAAACAGCTCTATAATTATACGCTTGATACTCAAGTGGTTGCGCCATACAACTTTTCTAAAGCTATAGAAGTCGCGATAAAAGAGTTTGCGCCAGATAAATTAATTATTTTAGGTCCAGGGGCTACATTAGGTGGTGCCGTCGCGCAAAGCTTAATTGCACATCAGTGGCAAGATATGGCTAACAAGGAAGACTTCATTACTTTGCAAAAAGAAAATCCTTATATTCTTGCAATGGGGTTAATGGAACAGCGCAAACAGGTTATTGAATAACTTGGACAAAACATCAAGTTGAAAATAAAAAATGGCTGAGCTTTTAATATTTTTATACAATAGACATTAGAAATTTCTGTATTGAGCTAAAACATGACAACAAGCCGTAAAAAAAATGAAGCCGAATTAATTGTAGCCTTTAAAGCATTATTAAAAGAACAGTGCTATGGCTCGCAAAGTCAATTAGCTGATGCACTTGCTGAGCAAGGCTTTAAGAATATGTCTCAGGCAAAAATATCACGCTTACTGTCTAAGCTTGGCGCGGTAAAAATGCGCAATGCCAGCGAACAGGTGGTTTATATTTTACCTGATGAACTTGCCGTGCCTAAATCAAAGCAAGCCATTCAATCTGTGGTTATTAGTGTTAAGCACAACAACATGCAAATAATTTTAAAAACGGGTATTGGTGGCGCACCATTAATTTCTAGAATGTTAGATAGCTTAGGTGAATCTACAGGTATTCTTGGTACGTTAGCTGGTGATGATACGATATTTATTGCTCCAACAGATGTCGATAGAATTGAAGAAATCACTAAAGAAATTAGCTTATTGTTAGGTGTTTCAATACAAAAATAAGCTGCTTATTGCTAACTTATTGTGCAAAGGAAGGGTAAACAGTTAATGTTTACCCTTTTTTATTTTTACTAGAAATGTAACATTAACAGTATGTTATGAAAGGGTGACACTAAGTGTCATATGACAACTAGGGGCACTGTCGCTTATTTGGCGCAGTAATTTGATATTGAGCTTGTTTTAATGGCATCACTTTCAACAAGGCAATAACAGATAGGAACGAGTATGAATAATAATATAAAAAACGTACAGAAAGAGTCGACGGCAAATGTCGATTTCAGCAATGGTTACATTTTTGATTTTAATGATAATGGTCGAATGATCAATGTTTATGGCTCAGCATGGACAGGTAAAGAAACAGTTTCATTTGAAGGTGAAGTCATTGTAAATAAGCGTTCATTCTCTCGAAAATCAACACTTGAATTCAGTATTGCTGATGATAACTATGAAGTTGAATTCAATATGGTTGATATGTTTCGTGGTGAGTTGCACTGCACATTAATAAAGAACGGTGTGCACTGTAAAACGTTAAAGAAGGCTTTGGCAAGTAAGTATCAACTTACAAAAAAGTCTTCGTGGCAACTATTGATCCTATTTTTCCTGGGTGGCTTTTTCGGCTATACCGCGGTTGATTTAATTATTAAGTTTTTTGGCGAGTAGCCGTATGTTTTTAGGAGCTACACACTATGGAAATTAATGCCCTCAAAGTGAAAAATTTACGTTCAGGACAACACTGGACACAGCAGCACCTTGCCGATGCGTGCGGTATAAGCTTGCGAACGGTACAGCGAGTTGAGCGATATGGCAACGCTTCAAATGAAACATTGATGAGCTTAGCAGCTGTTTTTAATGTTGATAAGAAAATTTTGGTACTTGATACCGAGCCTGTTGAAGTTATTAAACAAGGAAGCGCTTTTAATCAAAAGCAACTATTAATAGCTGCCACTGCTGCGGGAGCTGTTATCGGTGCATCACTAATGTATTTAATGATGCTGATTGAAATTTAAGTAACAAAAAAGGATTTGATATGACGTTTAAAAAATGGTGGCAAACATTAAATCGCCATGAAAAGTCTGCGATGGTTGTTTTATTGTCATTAGCAGGAATAGCAAATCTATTTAGCATTGGATATGTTTTGGGGCAATGGTTTTATAGTTAAATTGTTAAAGAGCTAAATACTGGAGTTGCCCTTAATATAAATTTTAAGTATTAAGGGCATTTAACTTTTGGTATTTTTGGATTATTCGCTCGAAAAAATAAAACGAGTTTTACTATAGAAAGGTCGTTCTGGGTGAAGAATAGTATTGTTTATATTTGCCCCGGTATTTTTGTTGGCCATTCTTTGTGGTTCGAAACAAAATGCTGAATGCTTTTGATATCTACATTGTTCTTTGCCAACTTGGCTGCCGTCAATATAATTGGCGGTATATAAAATCAAACAAGGTTGGTCGCTATACATAGTCAGGCGTCGCCCAGAGTCAGGTTCAAATGCCATGGCAGAGTAGTTATCACCATCAATCACATCTTGGTTATTCAACCAATAATTATCAAAACCTTTTGCTATTCTAACTTGCTCATCGTCGCCATTGATGTTCTTCCCTAGTAACTCTGGCTGAGTGAAGTCTTGTGCGCTGCCAGTCACCTTTCTAACTTCCCCGGTCGGGTAAATACGTTCATCCATAGGTAAAAAGTAATCAGCATTGAGCTGCACTAGGTGCTGATAAATATCACCTGAACTGTGCCCAGCTAAATTAAAATAACTATGTTGAGTAAGATTGATTGGTGTAGTTTTATCTGTGTTAGCAAAGTACTTAACGATGAGTTGATTTTGTTGATTTAAGCTATAGATGACTTTAAATTCAACGTTACCAGGAAAACCATTGTCTCCATCTGGGCTAGTATGATGTAATATTAAGCTTACTTTATCCTTACTATTTTCAGTTTCTGCATGCCAAAGCTGTTTATTTAATGCTTTAAAGCCGCCATGAAGTTGGTTATCTGAGTTGTTGATACTGAGTTGATAACTTTCATCGTCAATAATAAGTGATCCTTGATCTATTCGACCAGCGAAGCGACCAATAATTGCCCCTAGGTAGTATGGGTCTTGCTCATAATCTTGAACAGTGTCATACCCTAATACAATATCTGCAGAACGATTGTTTTTATCTAAAGTTTCTAATGAAACGATAATACCGCCGTAATTACTGATTTTTATCTGAACACCGTTGTCATTACTTAACGTAAAAAGTAGGGCATTTTCACCATTACTTAATTGACCAAATTCGCTTTGACTAATAGTTAGAGTATTTTGAATAGGACCGCTGCTCATGTTGTTTTCATCATTGAATAAAGTGCTAAGACTATAACAAATGATTTTACTGAAATACTAGTGGTTAAAAAAGATAGGGGGATAGGAAAGAATAAGTCACAACGCTGAAAAGTTGTGACTTGATATATTGTACTCTAATTAATGGCTACGATTAGCAGCAATATGCGCAAGAGATATAAGCGCTTGTTTATGCTCTGACTCTGGCAAGTTTGCTAACGCGTTTATGGCCTTATCTGCTTCTTGTTCAGCTTTTTTCTGGGTATAAACCAATGAGCCGGTTTGTTGCATCGCCGCAAGAATATCACCAAGGTGATCCATGCCATCGCCATTTTCTATCGCGCTACGAATTAGAGTGCTTTGCTGCTCATTACCATGTTTCATGGCATATAATAGTGGGAGAGTAGGTTTACCTTCTGCTAAATCGTCACCAACATTTTTTCCCATTTCTTGCGCGTCAGCAGTGTAGTCCATAATATCATCAACTAATTGAAACGCGGTGCCTAAATGCTTACCGTAATTTTGCATGGCAGTTTCAGTTGCTTGGTCTTGCTTGGCAATAACTGCAGCTAAACGTGTTGCTGCTTCAAATAGTTTCGCTGTTTTGCAGTAAATGACCTGCATATAGCTTTCTTCTGTTGTATCAGGATCATTACAGTTCATTAACTGCAGCACTTCTCCTTCAGCAATAATGTTGGTTGCATCAGATAGAATATCCATGATTTGTAAGTTATTAAGTTCACTCATCATTTGAAACGAACGAGAATATAAAAAGTCGCCAACTAAAACGCTAGCGCTATTGCCAAACATGGCATTTGCAGTTTCTCGGCCACGACGCATATTTGATTCATCAACGACATCATCATGCAAAAGAGTAGAAGTATGAATAAATTCAATAATAGCTGCTAGTTGTAAGTGTTCACTTCCTTCATATCCCAATGCTCTTGATGCTAGGACGGTTAATAATGGGCGCATACGTTTACCGCCGCCATTAACAATATAAATGCCTAGTTGGTTGATTAGGGCAACATCAGAATGTAGCTTAGAAAAGATAAGGTCGTTGACTGCTGTCATGTCTTGTTGCGTCAAAGATTGAATGTTTTTGATGTTCATAAAGCGTAACGAGCTACCTTTTATGTTATAATGCACAATATATTCAGGACTAATTTTACACGAAATTCATAGCGATAGAAGTTTTCTAAGCGATAAGTTTTTTGTTAAATAAAAATTATAATAAATCATTACTTTTCTACTTGCCCTCGCAGATATCTTCGCGTAGAATTCGCGCCCTATAATTTTAAATTTAAGCGTCACATACATAGATGATGACGCAGTACGGAGTAGCTATGTACGCGGTATTCCAAAGCGGTGGTAAACAGCATCGTGTAACTGAAGGCCAAACAGTTCGTTTAGAAAAAATCGAACTTGAAGTTGGTGCAGCAGTAGAATTCGAAAACGTTTTAATGATCGCCGATGGCGAGAACATCAATGTAGGCGCACCTTACATTGCTGGTGGTAAAGTTGTGGCAGAGGTTGTTAACCAAGGTCGCGCTGACAAAGTTAAAATTGTTAAATTTAAACGTCGTAAGCATTCACGCAAGCAAGCGGGCCATCGTCAATGGTTCACTGAAGTGAAAATTACTGGCATTAACGGCTAATTAGGAGCGATTTACAATGGCACATAAGAAAGCTGCAGGTAGTACACGTAACGGTCGTGATTCAGAAGCTAAACGCCTAGGTGTTAAGCGTTTTGGTGGCGAAACAGTTTTAGCAGGTAACATTATTGTTCGTCAACGTGGCACTAAATTCCACGCTGGTAACAACATGGGTATCGGTAAAGACCACACTTTATTTGCTTTATCTGACGGTAAAGTACAATTTGAAGTAAAAGGTCCTAAAAACCGCAAGTTTGTAAGCATTATCGCTGAGTAGTAATACGCAAACTTATAAAACCCTGCTGTTACGCAGGGTTTTTTTTTGCAATTAAATTAATTTTCTGGTTGATAACAATAGTGATGGCATATGTTATCGCTACTAATTGTATAAAAAGTGACATAGTTCAAAGCTAATTGACTAAAATCATTTATAATATATGACAGAAAATAACGTTTTGGAGTGTTTTAAAACACCATGAAATTCGTAGATGAAGTAGAAATTCGCGTCGAAGCCGGCGACGGTGGTAATGGTTGCGTAAGTTTCCGTAAAGAAAAGTACATTGAGTTCGGTGGTCCAAATGGTGGCGACGGTGGCGATGGCGGCGATGTTTATTTAGTTGCTGATGAAAGTTGGAATACGCTGATCGATTATCGCTTTGAACGCTTTCATCGTGCAAAACGTGGTGAAAATGGTAAAAGCCGTGACTGTACCGGTAAAAGTTCTGATGATTTATTATTAAAAGTTCCAGTAGGTACACGTGCAGTTGACGTGGATACTGGTGAACAACTTGGTGACTTAACTCAGCACGAACAAAAGCTGCTAGTTGCTAAAGGTGGTTGGCATGGTTTAGGAAATACACGTTTTAAAAGTAGTACTAACCGTGCTCCTCGTCAGAAAACTGATGGAACACCGGGTGAAATTCGTAACTTAAAACTTGAGCTATTATTACTCGCTGATGTCGGATTATTAGGGTTACCAAATGCTGGTAAATCAACGCTAATTCGCAGCGTTTCTGCTGCTAAACCAAAAGTTGCTGACTATCCATTTACCACTTTAGTGCCTAATTTAGGTGTAGTGCGATTGGATGCACAACGCAGTTTTGTAATTGCTGATATCCCTGGTTTGATTGAAGGTGCAGCTGATGGTGCCGGTTTAGGTACACAGTTCCTTAAACACTTAGAGCGTTGCCGTATATTACTGCATGTTGTTGATGTGATGCCAGTTGATGGCTCAGATCCACTTGAAAATGCACAAACTATTATTAGTGAGCTTGAAACACATTCAGCGGAGTTAGCTGGTAAGCCACGCTGGTTAGTATTTAATAAACTTGATTTATTGCTAGAAGAAGAAGCAAAAGAGATTACGGATCGCATTATTGACGGCTTAGGCTGGGAAGGCGAAGTACGTACCATTTCTGCTTTCAATAGAACGGGCACTGAAGATCTTTGCCAAGGCGTTATGAGTTTTATTGAAGCGTTACCTGCCGAGGAAGAAGAGACTCCTGTCGACGGCAAAACGGTTGAGTTTAAGTGGGATACCTACCATGAAGACGCTATGGCGGATTTAGAAGATGACCTTGATGATGAAGATTGGGATGAAGATGACTATGACGTTGAAGTGGAATACAAACGTTAGATGTTAACCGCTTTATTCCGTTATTGATACAGGTGCATTTGCTAAACAGCAATTGCACCTTTTTTGTTGCTTAGATTAACGTATAATCTTTTGCAAATTAACGGTTCTGACGACAGAAAAACATTTATGACCATACTTTCGATGATAGTGGCACATGCCGATAATAGAGTGATCGGCAAAGATAACGATATGCCTTGGCATTTACCTGCAGATTTAGCATATTTTAAAAAAACGACTTTAGGTAAGCCGATTATCATGGGGCGTAAAACCTTTGAATCAATTGGGCGACCACTACCAGGCCGTAAAAATATTGTGATTTCGCGTGATAGTGCCTATAGCGCAGAAGGAGTCGAAGTAGTTAGCTCAGTTGATGCTGCATTGACCTTAGTAGATGATGTTGAAGAGGTTATGGTTATTGGCGGAGGTGCGATATATAAGCATTGTTTGCCTTCAGCAGATAGACTTTATATTACGCATATTGATGCTAATATTGCTGGTGATACATACTTCCCTGCATATGATTTAAAAAGCTGGCAAAGAGTCGAAAGTGAAGTTCGTCCTGCAGATGAAAAAAATCAATACTCACTCAATTTTTCTGTTTATCAACGTATTGATAGTTAGATATTTTTATTTGCCTATAGCACTTTAATAGGTAGCTTATAGGTGAAAAAAAAGAGCGCTAAGGCACTCTTTTGTATTGTAAAACCTATTAGTGAATCAACACTAAAGTTTAAACTCTTGTACTGATTGTTGCAGCTCTTCAGCTAAGCGAGCCACTTCACTGCTAGATTCAGCAGTTTGTTGTGAACCAGCGGTTGTTTGCTCCGCGATAGCAACAATTGACTCAAGGTTTTCGCTGATTTCATGAGCAACAACACTTTGCTCTTCCGCGGCAGTGGCAATTTGTGAACTACGATCAAATGCTTCGTGAACCGCATGAGTAATAGTATCAAGTGCTTGTTCTGCTTGTACGCTTTGGTCAACACAATTCGTGGCTTGTTTTTTACCGGTATCCATTACTGATACCGCTTTCTCAGCACCACCTTGCAATACTTCAATCATATTTTGAATTTCTTGCGTAGATTCTTGTGTACGGCTCGCCAGTGTTCTTACTTCGTCGGCTACAACCGCAAAGCCTCGTCCTTGCTCACCAGCACGTGCAGCTTCAATAGCAGCATTTAACGCAAGTAAGTTGGTTTGTTCTGCAATGCCACGAATCACATCAAGAATGCCGCCAATTGAGGCGCTGTCTTGCTGTAATTTGTTGATAACCTGAGAGGCTGATTCAACTTCATTTGCTAGCAGTTCAATTGTTTCTCTGTTACGACCAGAAATAACCTTAACACGCTCTGCTTCATCGTCTGCTTGCTTAATTTCACCTAGCGCATCATTAGCACTTGATAAAACACTTTGTGAAGTACTGCTCATTTCGGTTGTTGCAGATGCTGCTTGTTCAACTTGAGTGCGCTGTTCTTCGATGGCAGTTGTACTTTGGGCGGTAACGGCAGATGTTTGTTCAGCAGCTGTTGCTAACTGGGTTGAGCGACTGACGATGCTTTGAATCAAGTTACGTAAGCTATCAATTAGTAAATTACAATTACGAGACAATTGCGCTAATTCGTCATTTCCGCTTTCGTCTAACTTACGTGATAAATCGCCCGACGCTACGACATTAAGCATTTCATTAACGCGACCTAGTGGGCGTGTAATACTCGTAACAGTAATCCATGCAATAATGACAGCCAATGCGACAGAAATTACCGTTATAACTAAGGTATTGCGGGTGCCGTCAGAAACAGAATCTTCTACTAAAATACCTGTAGCAATGGCTTTTTTGTTAGCTAGATCAACTTGAGTGGCCAAAATGGCGTTGGTTTGGCTAATACCTTGTTCTGCGGCTTTTAGGCTTACTGTTGCAGCGGCAATCGCGTTTAATTGACTATCTTTGTTGTTAAAGATTTTATCACTGCCAGTAATAAAGCCTTCTAATTCTGCAAAACTGCCACTTAGGTCGTCGGCAATACCTGACATGTTTTGTTGATTTAATTCACTCATAACGTCATTGACAGAGTTTACAATGTCTGTAAATGAGTTTTTAATTTCGTTACTCACTAATTCCGCTGATTGTTGGTCGATAATCTCACGATATTCAAATGCAGAACTGACCATACTGTTCAGCAAAGTTTCTAAATGCTCGGCTAAACTAACAGCACGCTGTAACTTTGTGTCAGCTAAGACATGATCAGCAAGGTCAAGTAAAATGGTTGCGGTGTCATCCGCTTTTTCTTCAACAGTATCTATTTTTTCAATAAGTGCTGAGTGCTGTTCAATCGACAGTTTACGATTGTTTAATACACTATTAATTTCATTTTCTAAACTATCGTACACAGCATCAACTTTGCGTAAATTAGCTATTAATTCCGCTTCGTCTTTCACTATGCTTTTGAGTTTTTTTAACTGAGCTCTAAAGTCGCTTCTATCTGCATCAAATGTACTTCGGTTTTCCGCAAGTGGGGCTAATTCTGTTTGATAATAAGCGCGGAGTGTTAAATTGCCAATATCCGTAAGATCTTGAGCTAATTTATTACTGCCTTTTAAAGTTGGTATCGCAAGTTCATTTTGCTGTTTTGTGGCATCACCAATAGTGTTTAAACTACTCCATGATATTATGCTGGTTAAAAAGAGTAAAAGCGAAATAATGGTGAAGCCACCAATTATTTTCATTGCTACTGTTAATTTCATAGATCCCACCAATATATAAATTATATTATTTTCTGATTAATCAATAAGGTATTAAAGATTTCATTGTGTAAATTAATCATTAATTATTATTAGACAACTAAGGAATACGCATAGGTCATAATGCTAGTATAACAAGCTATATAACTTTTTAAACCAATCAACGTCGCTAACTTAGTGTTTTATGTGCTGGTTCGGTAAATAATGCCTTGTCGTGCCATCGTAATATCGATAAGTGTTGCCCCCAAACACAGCCAGTATCAAGTGCATAAATGTTATTATAAGGGCAATAACCCATTAATGCCGCCCAATGTCCGAAAAGCCATTGTCCCTTATTATTTATATGTTGAAAGTCAAACCAAGGCATTAACTCTTTTGGTGCGTTTTCTAAATTTTCTTTACAGGTAAAGTCCAAACTACCGTCAATATGACAATAACGCATACGAGTTAGCGCATTAATGGTAAATCTAAACTTTTCAACCTCGCTTTTAGCATTTTCCCAATTATTAGGCATTGAGCCATACATATGCTCAAGCCAATATTTAAAATCGGCAGATATAAGCTTTTGATGAGCAATTTCAGCTTGTTCAATCGCTAATTGCGGTGTCCATTGTGGTGAGAGCCCAGCGTGGCTCATATAAACAGCTTCGTTTGGTAGTTTTTGAATAAGTGGCTGCTGTCTTAGCCAATGCATTAACTCCTCTACATCTGGAGCTGAAAGTAGTTGTGCGAGGTGATCTTGTCTCTTTTCTTTTTTTAATCCGTGAAATACAGACAACAAGTGTAGATCATGATTCCCTAAAACAACTTTTGCACTATTCTTTAAAGACTTAATTAATCTTAATGTAGCTAAGGAGTCTGGGCCTCGTGCGACGAGGTCGCCAGCTACATATAATTGGTCTTCATAGGTTGAAAAAGCAATCTTGGTCAGTAGTGCATCGAGTTCGCTATAGCAGCCTTGAATATCACCAACAAAATAAATTGCCATAATTTTCCATTAATTGAGTATGTTAGGCTTTGCTAAGCGAAATAGTGGTATCTCTACTTGAATAAGTTCACCATTGTCGCATTGCATTTGATAATGCCCTTGCATATTGCCCAATGGTGACTTCAGAATACAACCACTGGTATAAGTAAAGCTATCATTCGCTTTAATATATGGTTGTTGACCAATTACCCCTTCACCAGAAACCGTATTCGTTTCACCATTTGAGTCGCTAATTAGCCAATGCCGGTTAATTAGCTGAACTGTATCGGAGCTTTTATTGCTGATGGTGATGGTATAACTAAAAACAAATTGCTGTTCTGCTTCAAGTGATTGTTGCGTAATATAATCGCTTATCACTTCGACATGAATATTATTTGAAACATCAGAATATTTATTTGTCATTGTTTTCATTAATCGGGTTATTGGTAATAAAATTAGCTAACTTTATAAAATCATCAAGATGCAAATTTTCTGGACGTAAGCTTGGGTCAATTCCTAAAGATTGCAATTGTTCGGCAGAAATCAGTTTTTTAAAGCTGTTACGAATTGTTTTTCGACGTTGATTAAATGCAGATAAGCAAACTTGATTAAGTGCTTTAAGGTCTTTTACCGGGTTCTTAATTTCTTTATGTGGCACAAGGCGAACAATGGCAGAGTCAACTTTTGGAGCTGGTTTAAATGCCTCAGGGCCAATCTCCATAACTGGGATCACCTGACATTGATATTGAGTCATAATAGACAGACGACCAAATGACTTACAGTTTGGACCCGATGCCATTCGCTCAACCACCTCTTTTTGTAGCATAAAATGCATATCTTTCACTTTATCTTTAAAAGTCAATAAGTGAAAAATTAGTGGTGTAGAAATGTTATAGGGTAAATTCCCAAAAATGCGTAACGGCTTTTCTTCGCTCGCGAGTTCGGCAAAATCGAACTTTAATGCATCTTGCTCGTAAATGGTTAACTTAGGTGCTAAAAAAGGGTGATGGCGTAATCTGTGAGCCAAATCTCTGTCTAATTCAACCACGCTAAGTGCCCCCGCGCGTTCAATTACTGGTTCGGTAAGGGCGCCAAGACCAGGGCCAATCTCAATTAAATTTTCATTAGGCTCAGGGTTTATTGCATCGACAATATCACTGATGATTGCATCATTGTGCAGGAAATTTTGCCCGAAACGTTTTTTTGCTTGATGGCCTAAATGGGAGTTTTTACTCATAATATTGTTTTGCTCGAATAGCAGCTAAGTTTGGTTGTTAGCTAAAGTGATTGCAGTTTGAATAGCTTCATTGAAGCTTCCAACATCAGCTAGATTACTACCAGCTAAGTCTAAGGCTGTTCCATGATCAACTGATGTTCTAATAAATGGTAAGCCTAAGGTAATATTAACTGATGAACCAAAGCCTTTAAATTTTAGCACGGGTAGGCCTTGATCGTGAAACATACTTAAAATGGCATTTGCATCTGCTAAGTACTTTTCTTGAAAAATGGTATCAGCGGGCAAAGGTCCAATTAAATTCATTCCTTCTTGTCGTAATTCATCAAGTGCAGGGATCATTACATCTATTTCTTCCCGTCCTAAGTGGCCATCTTCACCTGCATGAGGGTTAATACCACATACATATATTTTTGGCTGGGAAATACCAAATTTTGTTATTAAGTCTTGATGGAGAATGCGGGTGGTTTTCTGTAATCGTTCGTGAGTAATAGCTTTAGAAACATATGCAAGAGGAATGTGAGTGGTTACTAATGCCACACGTAAACCTTCAGTTGCTAGCATCATAACAACATCGGTACAGTTCGCTTGATGAGCAAAATATTCAGTATGACCGCTAAATGGAATGCCAGCTTGGTTAATAAGTCCTTTGTGTACAGGACCTGTAACTACAGCGTCAAATTCACCAGAGATATTCTTTTCACTAGCAATACGCAATGTTTCTACAACATAGCGACCATTGTTTGGATTTAATTCACCAGCTTGGCAGTTATCATCTAACTCTACAGGCAGAACAGTCAGTGTACCTGCTTGATGAGCCGTTGGTTTGCTACTAGCATCGTATTCTTTAATTGTTAATTCGATGCCTAGTATTGCTGCTCTGGTTTTTAGTAATTCAAGAGATGCAACAACAATAATTTCACTTGGCCATGACTGTTGAGCAATTTTAATGACTAAGTCAGGGCCTATACCTGCAGGCTCTCCCGGTGTTATTGCAATTCGCTTTAACACTATTTATCTTCCGTTTGAATAATTTCAACGTATGCTTCGTCGCGTAATTCTTTAATCCAGCGTGCGCCTTCTATCCCAAATTTTCGGTTGTATAGCATTTGATAAGCACGGTTTTGATTCATTTGGCTTGTAGCGTCTAGTGTTCTACGGCCAGTTAGCTTTGCGATATGCCAACCAAATGAAGAGCGAAATGGCTTATGGATTTCATCAATATCCAAACGTGCTAAAGCATTTGTAAATGCAGGATCGTATTTACTTGGGTCAGCCCAACCTAAGTCACCACCTCTTGTTGCAGTAGGGCCATCAGAATGTTCTTTCGCAAGCTCAGCAAAGTCTGCCTCACCAGCGTTGAGTTTATCAACAAAGCCTTGGAGCATAGCTTCTGCTTTTGCCTCGCTAAGGATAATTGAAGGCTCAATTAAGATATGACTGGCTTTTACTTCTTCTACTTCTACAACTTGTCTGCCTCGTATATCGACAAGCTTAACAATACTAAAGCCTAGCCCTGTTCTAACAGGGCCAAAAACGCTGCCTTTTTCCTTTCCATCAACTAATTTTGAAAATAATGTCGGCATTTCATTGATGCTTTTCCAGCCTAAATCACCTCCTTCAAGCGCTCGACCTCCACCGGAAGAGGTCATGGCAATTCTTGCAAAGTCGCTACCACTTTCTAGTAGTTCAATAACTTTCTCCGCACGAATTTTTGCGGCGTTTATATCTTCTTGACCAGGGTTGTTTGGAAATTCAATTAGGATATGGCCAAGGCGATATTCAATATCGGCGCTAGTTTTTTCCTTCATTTCTAACAAAAGATTAGAAACATCTTGAGGAGAGATATAAATCCGGCGGCTAAGACTAGCACGGCGTACTTCTCCTGAAATTAATTCTCGTCGAACATTTTCTCTATATTTTTCATAACTTTCACCGCTGGATATTATAGAATCTCGAAATGATTCTAGTGACATATTATTGTCTTGCGCCATATTTGATAAGGTTTCGTCAAGCTGGGCGTCGCTAATTTGCATACCCATACGTTCACCAAGTTGCAATATAATGGCATCGTTTATTAATTTCTCCATTACTTGAATACGTAATGCGCGTGCTGAAGGCAAGGTTTGGTTATTTTTTTTAGCTTGCAGAGTAATTGAAGAGATTAAGCTTGTTATCTCTGACTCTAATACCACTCCATCATTCACTATCGCTGCAACTCTATCGAGTTCAACTTCGTCAGCGATTACATCTTGTGATGTGGCAAATATTAGCGCGGAGCTAAGGAGCAATAATTTTAATGGATTTTTCATGTACCGTAAGTTTCTTCTAATTAATTATTAAGGAAGTATGGGCGTTTATAGCCGAATATACTTGAGTTAAACATGTCACTAACGCTGTTAGATGACTGCTTGCTATTAGTGCCATTATATACAAATTGAATATTAAAGCTGCTATCAAATGCATCACGGTTTTCATTTACAATATTGCCATCGTCAATCTTTGAATTGATATTACGATGATAAGTAAAACGTATACCCCAACAACAACTACTATATTCGAAGCCAGTGTAACTTTCGATACTGCGCTTGCCTTGCAAGTCTTGAGTAAAGCGGCCAACAAACTGCCAGCGTTGAGTAATTTTAACATTTGTTGCAAGTGATATTTGCTCTAATGACTCTCCTGAGACATCACTAGCGTACCTATGGTTCAATTGAATTGTTTGATTATTACTAAACAAATAGTCTAATGAAGTTTGGCTTTTACTTGTCGTGCTAGTATCCGTGTTATATTGAATGTCGCTACTAAAGTGCCAGTTTCGGCTTAAATTTACAAAAATATCAGCAGCTAATGCCGATTTATCGGCAACGACGTCTTGCTCGCTATTATTAAAATTACTTTCGTTAAAATAAACAATTCGACCTAAACTAAATCGTAAAAGCTCGGCATTTTTATCATTGAGTACTCTACTGGTTAAACCCCATGACACTTGGTTAGCTTGTGCAATTCGATCGATGCCACTAAAACGACGGTCCCTAAATAAGCCATTGTAATCATCCTGTAAATTGGTTGTGTCATAAATGCCAATATTACTTTGATCTTTATCTGGAATATATAAGTACTGTGCCTGTGGTTCTAATGTCTGACTATAACTATGTCCAAATAGAGATAATTCACGATCGAAGTTTACCCCTCCATGTATCCGCACTTTAGGTAAAGTTCTGCTAACATTTTTTTCTAGCTGACTGCCAATATTGATATTTTTTTGTCGGTAATTGGTTTGCAATACTTTTAACTCAGAATTTAAAAACCAAGCAGGAGTAACAATTGGGTATAATAGCCCAGCCTCTATATGATAGCGCTCTGCTGTCGGCTTTGTCTTATCAGGGGTATCAAAGCTTGAAAGCTCTGAGTATATGTCAATGATGCCATCAAAATTGGAAAGTGCTTGCTGACTACTAATTTCTATCTGCGGTAAAGTCTTGTAGCTACGTTGGTGATTACCAAGTACTTCAAAATCCTGTAATTTCATTGTTGTTTGCCAGGTATCTGCAAAATAAGAAAGTTCACCAACTTGGTATAAATATGAATCATTAGAATTAAATTGACTACTGCCTAAATCAACAAGGTAGTTGTCATCACTGATTGTTGTATAGTCAATATGAGCACGGAATCTATCCGAGTAAGTACCTATATGCTGTAAGCGAGCTAAGTAACGAGAATCTTTATTATCGGTTAATTTCTTATCCCTGTTAAGGTATTCAATATCCACTTGTCCTGACTGTAAACCTTGTAAATATCTAAACTCAGTAATTAGCTGTGTACCGCGATCAGACATATAGCGTGGCGTAATTGTCGCATCCATATTTTCAGCAATATTGAGATAATAGGGCGTTTGAATCTCTACGCCTGAGTTATTTGATGAACTAATACTTGGGTATAAAAAACCTGATTGGCGCTCATCACCTATCGGCATGGTTAAATAGGGAACATAAAGTACTGGAACATCAAAAAGGCTAAAACGTGCATTGTAGGCTTCAAGTGATTTTTTATCTGCTGAAATTGTAATTTCGCTGGCACGCATTAGCCAATCGGGCACAGGGTCATAACAAGTAGTGAAGCTCGAATCAATGAAGCTTAATGTTTTGCCATTGCCATCAATATTAATTTGTTCTGCACTACCGTGGCCTGCAGAGCCATTGAGCTGATATGCCGTGGCCGTTAACTGAGTGGTCTTTTGTTTTTCATTGATACTGAGGGAGTCAGCGAAAACATCAATGCCTTTATTTTGAAAATGAATATCGCCATTAGCCGTTACTGTTGCGTCGTTTCTGTTAACAGATAATGTATTGGCAACAATAGATTTTTCTTCATTTAATAATGTTACACCCCCTGAAAACTTGGCGAACTCATCTTTTTTGATGCTTGATGTTGATGATAAAATAGTAAAATTTTCACTGCTAGCTTTATCAGATGGATGAGATATTTTTGCATAACTTGGAATTGGGCATTGGCTAATATCAAGATTATTCGTATTACTACTTTGTGCGTTGCTGCCATAAGAAAAGAAAAAGAGGCAGGCAAAAGAAACTTTGTTAAGGGAAAAACGCATTTATTGTCCGAATAATTAACTTATAAAAATAAAAAGCTTAGAATAAGAGCGGCATTTTACCGCTAAAGTTTATAATAATATAGCAATTTTCATTAGCCTGCGAATTAGTTATATTGGCATTATTACATTTAAGAGAATAATATCATTGAACACCTCAAGAACAACGCAATTAAAGCATTGGTTAGAAGATGCTTTTTCTTGTAATAATATAAGCTTAATGCCATTAACTGGTGATGCTGGCTTTAGACGTTACTTTCGATTCCAAGTTCAAAATAAATCTTATATTGCAGTTGATGCCCCAGTTGAACTGTCTAATAACCAAGCATTTATTCAAATGCAGGCACATTTACATTCGGTGAATGTTAATGTGCCAAAAATTTTAGCCAAAGACATGACACATGGTTTTCTATGTTTATCTGACTTTGGTGACACTTTACTGGCTGATAAATTATCAGAAGATAATATGCAGCAGTATTATTTGCAGGCAATTATCGAACTAGAAAAAATAAACTTATCATCTTCTTCGTTGACTAATGAATTACCTGAATATGATGAAGCTTTTGTTAATACTGAATTGATGATATTTCAGCAATGGCTGCTAGATAAACATCTAGGTATAGAATTGTCAGAGCACGAACAACAAGAGTTAGACAATTGTTTTCAATATTTGTCTGATGCCATCATGACACAGCCGCAGGTATTGATGCATCGTGATTACCATAGTCGTAATATTATGCTAATTGAAAATCAGCAGTTGGGGGTTATTGACTTTCAGGATGCCGTGAAGGGACCTGTAGTTTATGATTTAGTTTCGTTATTGCGGGATTGTTATGTTCGTTGGCCTGATGCGCTGATTGCGCCAGTTGTAGAAGCATATCGACTCAAGATGCAGGCGAGCTTTCCCCATCAAGATATAAGTTCAGCAACATGGCAGCAATGGTTTGATTTAACGGGTATTCAGCGTCATTTAAAGGCAAGTGGAATTTTTGCTCGTTTACATCATAGAGATAATAAGTCTAATTATTTAGCTGATATACCGCTAACATTGACCTACATAAAAGATATTAGTCGCCAGTATGATAAGCTCAGCTTTCTTCACCTGTTAATTAGTGAACAGGTAATATCGGCATTGAGCGAAATAGCGTAATAACCAACAAAGCTGAATCCCGAGCTTTAATTAGATGGAAAGTTTTATATGAAAGCTATGATATTAGCAGCCGGACGAGGTGAGCGTATGCGACCTTTAACTGATACATGCCCGAAGCCGCTACTTAAAGTTAATGGTATACCTTTAATTGAATATCACATAAAAAATTTAGCAGCAGCAGGTATAACAGATATTGTTATTAATCATGCATGGTTAGGACAGAAGTTGGTTGATTATTTAGCTGATGGTAAGCAATTCTCGGTAAATATTACCTATAGCGAAGAGCCTGTTGCATTAGAAACCGCTGGTGGCATTATCAAAGCCTTACCTTTGCTGGCTAACAACGAACAAGATACATTTATTGTCGTTAATGGTGATGTTTATTGTGATTATAATTTTAATGACTTGCCAAAGCTTGCGAGTGAGTTCGATGCGCATTTATTGCTTGTTCGAAACCCGGAACATAATGCAAAAGGTGACTTTCAACTCGCTGGCAATAAATTGATTAACCTAATTGATAATCAACAAACAACTTATACATTTAGCGGTATAGCGTTATATAAAAAACGTTTTTTCAGTCAGAATGTCGCTGAAGAATTACACTCAGTGGCACCACTTGCGCCTATGTTAAAGGCTGGCGCGCAGACGGGTAAAATAACGGCGAATGTAATAGATAACGCTTGGACCGATGTTGGTACTCCTGAGCGACTAGCTCAACTGAACCAAAATTAATATAGTTTATAAATAAAGAGTAATTGAGTTTTATTATGCGCATTTGGGGCAAGATTTTGGGTTTCTTATTTGGCTTTATGTTAAGTAAGAATATTTTTGGCGCTTTATTAGGGGCCTGGTTAGGTCATAGATTTGATAAAGGTGTTGGGCTTGACTTTAATAATTTAGCTGGGTCAAAAAGTGATACTGATCGTCAAGCGGCGTTTTTCTATAGCACGTTTTCGGTTATGGGCTATATAGCAAAAGCAAACGGTCGTGTAACTCAGCACGAAATCGCGTTTGCTACGGCATACATGGATAAATTGGGGCTGCAAGGTGAATTACGTCAGCAAGCGCAAGAGGCTTTTCGTGATGGAAAGACAACAGGTTTTCCGTTAACAGAACGACTTGGAAAGCTAAAGTCAGCAGTGGGTAATCGTCATGATTTATTACTGCTATTTTTAGAGATCCAAATTCAAGTAGCGTTTGCTGACGGCAGCCTAGACAAAGACGAACGCGATGCATTACATAAAATCGCTAAAGGGTTAGGGTACTCGGCAAAAGAACTAGATAAGTTACTTGAAATGATCATTGCCGGCGCTAATTTTCACCAACAGGGCCAACATGGCGCTAATCAAGGTTATCAACACTCTGCTCAACAGCTTGAAGATGCCTATAAAGTATTAGGGGTAACTGAGAAAAACTCGGCTAGTGAAGTGAAGAAAGCGTATCGTAAGTTAATGTCGCAGCATCATCCCGACAAATTAGTCGCTAAAGGACTACCGCCAGAAATGATGGAAATTGCCAAACAAAAAGCGCAGGATATTCAAGCAGCCTACGAATTGGTTTCTGAGCAAAATAAATGATTTTCAATCAAGATATTAATTATTCTCTGTTTGCAGCTTTTTGGTTTGAAAAAAGCACAAGTTAGGGGATAGGGCGCTCTGAAAAGTAATGCTTAGCTAATTCAACAAAAGTTTTTACGCGAGTGGAGAGCTCGTAGCGGTGCGGGTACATTGCCGATATCTGTAATTGATTCATCGAATACTCAGGGAGAATTTCCACTAGGCGTTTTTCAGTAACATAACGTGCCACTGAATAGCTTGGTGCTTGTATTATCCCTTGGGCATTTGCAGCTGCTTCGTTGAGTAATTTGCCACTATTTGATGTCCATGACCAATCCAGCTTTATTAGCCTTCTTTCGCCATTAACAATAAATAACCACTGTGCTTTTCGTAAACTGTGATTAAAAAACAGCAGCTGATGATGCGCCAATTCGTCAAGATTCTCAGGTGTGCCATACTTTTTCAAGTAATCTGGACTTGCCCATAAAGACAATCGCGACTGTGCCACTTTCTGTGCAATATAGCTGGCATTGCTTAAGCTCGGAGCGACTCTAAATGCTAGATCGGTTTTATCGTCAAATAAATCTATTGGCGTATTATCAATGCGAATATTCAATTTTACTTGTGGATATTGTGCTTGATAAAGGGCGATCAGTGGCGCTAAATATTGCCCACCAAACTCTGCTGTCGTTGAAATTCTAAGTTCACCGCTGGGTTCGTTTTTTAGTTGTCTCATTTGGCTATCAACTAAATGTAATTTTTTTAGCAGCGGCTTTACGTGGTTTCGGTATTGCTCGCCAGCTTCGGTGAGAAATACTTTGCGAGTATTGCGCTTTAATAAAAGGCAGCCCAACTCTTGTTCTAGCTGCTTTACATAGCGACTTACCATAGTTGTTGATATGCCCATCTCATTGGCGGCGTGAGAAAAATTTAAGTGTTCAGCTGTTAGGCAAAATGCGGTTAAAGCAGTAATTTTATTCATTTATACTTTAATATTATCAACTAAAAGTTAATAAACTATGCCTTTTTAGTTGCTTTTAAACAAGAGGCGTTCAAGGCAAGATAAAAGCACATTAACTAACTATTAACGAAATCAGATGAATGCATTGAAAAAAATTTCACTCGTCGCTGCGTCGCTAGCACTTGCCTTACCCGTAACAGCACAAACATTAGCTTTGAAAAATATTAATGTAGTTGATGTTGTTGCCTTAAAAATTAATGAAAATCAAACTGTGGTAATTGAAGATAAGAAAATCAAATCAATTACAGCCGCAGGTAATAAGGCTCTAGCGAAAGATATAGTTGTCATTGATATGAGCGGAAAGTACCTTATTCCAGGGTTGATTGATACGCATGTGCATCATGCAACTTCTCCGGATGATTCTGATAATGACCAAATCACCCGGATGCGTTTAAGAAAGTTGCTACAAGGTGGGGTTACGTCCGTTAGAGACATGGGTGGTGACACTCGTGCCTTGAATTCCCTTAAGCGTCGAGCTGACAATGATGTTATTCAATCTCCTGATATTTTTTATTCGGTAATTATTGGCGGCGAAGAGTTCTTCTCTGATCCTCGAACTGTCGCTTCTGCAAAAGGTGAAACACCAGGAGATGTAAACTGGATGCGGGCAGTCAACGAGCATACTGATTTTGATGATATTATGCTGCGGGCTGCGGGCACTGGAGCTACAGGCATTAAAATTTATGCAAAAGTTCCAGCGAGTATTATTCCAAAATTAGAAAAGTCCGCCAAGAAACACGGCTTAAAGGTGTGGTCACATGCTTTTGTTGGTCCAGCAAGACCACAAGAGTTGGTAAATGCTGGTGTAGAAACGATTTCCCACGCGCCCGATATTTCAGCTCATGTTGTCGATAATTTTTATCAATTGCGCAGAGAAGGAAAAAATATCACTAGCGAGCAAAAAGTTGGCTCTTTGCAGCTAGAGCGATATCAGCCGCTCATTGATGATATGAAAAATAAAGGCACTATTTTAGATGCAACATTAACGGTTTTTGAAAAGCAACAGCAAGCACGTGGAGAACGCGGCCAGCTAATGTATCAATGGGGAAGTACCTTTACGCAACTAGCGCATAAGAACGGTATAAAAATATCTGCTGGAACTGATGGTGCCAGTGATTATTACCAGTCTAAATATCCACTAGTTCAACATGAAATGCACTTACTTGTTAATGATGTTGAAATGACGCCATTAGAAGCCATTCAAGCGGCAACTATCAATGGTGCAGAGGTGATTGGTATTGATGCTACTCATGGTGATATTAGTGTTGGAAAAGTAGCTAATTTAGTTGTGCTTAATAAAAACCCTGCTGAAAATATTAATCATGTTAAAGATATTGCCCATGTTGTGAAAAATGGCCAGTTTGTCTACATCGGTGATGATAAAAGTCTACCTTTTGTTAGCGCTAAAAAAGCTGGTGGTATGCTGTGGCTATCAGGCCAAATTGGTAATTTCCCCAGTACAAAAGTGCTAGCAGGTAGCGACATTACCAGCCAAATGCAGCAAGCAATGAAAAACATTGGCAGTGTTTTGCAAAGCTATGACTTAAATTATAGTGATATCGCTAAGTGTACCTTAATGCTAGCAAATATTGATGATTGGCAAAAAGCCAATGAAGCCTACTTACCGTTTTTTGTAATACCGCCAGCACGCAGCGCTTATGCCGCTGCAGGCCTTGCATTAAATGCAAAAGTAGAAGTTGAATGTGTTGCAGAGCTTTAATTAAGGAAGGAGGGGGATTAAAAATGAAAAGACGACAGTTTTTGAAAATTGGCTCAGGTTTTTCTATCGGTTTCTTACTACCACAAAGTGTATTTGCATTAAGTCATCAGCAAATAACTCATAGTAATATGAGCTGGCAACCTTACGATAGCAGCACAGTGATTGATGGCCTCAGCGCCGCTTTTGATTATGGTATTAAAAGTTTTGATGAAAATACGTTAGCACTCTTTAAACAATCAGGTATCAGTGCCTTGAATGCCACAATACCTTCACCAGGTGACGACCATAAAACGACCCTAGTTAAAGTACAAGCAACGCTTGATTTAATTAAGCGTTATCCAAAATATTTCCGATTGGTTACTAAGGCTGCAGACGTACTTGCAGCCAAGCGGCAAAAACAAATTGGCATTATTATGGGCTTTCAATCAACAGAAATGTTTGCTGACGATTTAAGCCAAATTGATTTTTTTGCTCGCCAAGGTGTTCGTTACATGCAAATGAGTTACAACGGCCCTTCGCAATACGGCAGTGGTGGGCTAGTGAGTGATGATGCCGGCTTAACAACTTTAGGGCGAAAGGCACTTGCGCGTATGGAAAAAAATAAGGTGTTGGTTGATCTTTCTCATTCAGGAAAGAAAACCGTTGCAGATGCAATATCAGCTGCTACTAGGCCAATAACAATTTCTCATACTGGCTGTAATAGCGTTTATCGCCATCCTCGTAACAATGATGATGCGGAGTTAAAAGCTGTTGCAAACAAAGGCGGTGTTATTGGTCTTTACTTAATGCCATTTTTAGAAGGTGGTGATAGCGAATTAACGGCTGAAGCTTTATTACGTCACATTGATTATGCCGTTAATCTAGTGGGTGAAGACCATGTATCAATTGGTAGTGACCAAGGTGTCGTGCCGGTAAATGATGGCCCAGAGTATCGGGAAGCCATTCGCCAAGAAGTTAAACGACGCATTGCTGCTGGTATTTCAGCGCCAGGGGAAACACCTAATCGTCCACCTTTTATAGCTGAGCTAAACTCTGAAAGGCGGATGGAGTTGATTGCTTGGCATTTACAAAAGCGTGGTTATCAAAATAGACAAATTGATAAAATTCTTGGTACAAACTTACTGAATCTTTATCGGGAAGTTTGGTAGGCGATAATCAGACAGAATATTTGAGGCTAAAAAATTGCGCTGAAAGGGCGCTTTAATGTGATAAATGGCACAGGCTTGGCTTGCATGGCGTGTTGTAAGTCGCGTACACTATTGGGGAATTTGATTCATTCACTCATTGGATAGCAGAAATGTACTTTTCAGTAACTAACAGGCGACTCATCGCAATATGGCTCAGTGCTATATTGTTAGTTTTGTCTGTGGCTGCTTCTGCGCATAGTGTTGAACATATCGATGAAGGTGCGAAAACGCACTGTACTTTGTGCTTTCACCAGCATCAATTCAATCAAGTACTACCGCAGCAAGACGCCAATCTTGAATTTATAAGTCAGCAGTACGAACTAACGAGTATTGCTCAACCGTCATTAGCACTTGTTCATAGTGTTACTTACCTTAGTCGCGCACCTCCCGTTTCTCTTTAAAACTCATTATTTAACAATTTGTATTCCCACATACCTAATTTGCTATTTGGCAGATGGTTTGTGTTGTCGTATTTAATTTATTTTAGAGATTTAAAGAAATGAACAACAAACAATTTTTACCGACCCGTTTATCTGCGAAAATTGCTGCGGCATTAGCAGTAACAGCCTTATATCCTGCAATATCACAGGCGCAAACACCAACGCTTTCTAATCCTACGGTTAGTGCTATTTTAGATGGCTACTATCAAAGTGAAAATCGTGTCATGGCTGAACGTGCTGAAGGTTTTGGTTTAGGTGAAACTGAGTTGGCGTTTAGTGCCAGTATTGATGATATGTTCTATGGCAAGTTAACTACGGTGTTTGAATCGCATGATGGAGAAAGCGAAGTAAACGTTGAAGAAGCATTTATTCAAACTATGGCATTGCCTAGTGGTTTTACCGTGCGTGCAGGTCGTTTTCTATCTGATATTGGTTATTTAAATAACCAACACTTACACACTGATGCTTTTACGAGCCGCCCTAGTGCGTATCGAGCTTTTTTGGGTGGTCATTATTATGATGACGGTTTACGAGTAAGCTATACAGCTCCAACCGATATATATTGGACTATGGGGGCAGAGGTTTTTGCAGGCGATAGTTTACGTGCAGCTGATGAACATGGCGAGCGTGAATTTGATACGACAGGTGTTTATACTGCTTTTACTAAATTTGGCGGTGATATTGGTACGGAAAGCTCTTGGCAGTTAGGTTTTAGTTACTTGCGTAATGAAAATGGGCAATTAACACCAGAAGAGCATGAAGAAGAAGACCATCACGAAGAAGAGCATGCGGAAGACGAGCATGGCCACTCTCATTCAGCTAGTTATACTGGTAAAAATACCTATGTCGCTGACTTTGTTTACAAGTGGGCACCAAATGGTAACTATAAATATCAACATTTAACGTTGAGCGCAGAATACTTTCGAGTGAATGACTTTATGGTTTCGGAACTTCACGATGAGCATGAGGAAGAAGATCATCACGATGAAGAAGAACATCACGACGAAGGTGGTAAAGATTATCATCAAGCCTGGTATGTTAGTGGTGTATATCAATTCTCACCGAATTGGTCTGCAGGTTTACGCTATGGTGAGCTAGATAGCCAATTACAACATGAAGAACATTTTGATTCACAAGAACTAAAAGAAACTGAGTTGAGTATTGCTTGGCATAATAGCCATTTTTCGACTGTACGATTAGAGTTCAGTCATCAAAGTAATGTTGGTTTTGAAAATGCTGAAAAAGATAATGTGATAACTTTACAATATGTTATGGCTTTGGGGGCTCACAGTGCGCATCAATTTTAAATTTATTTTAGGTAGTGCGTTACTCACATTAAGCCATAGTGTGCTAGCGCAAATGAATATTTTTGCATGCGAACCAGAGTACGCCGCGTTAGCTAAAGAACTGGCACCTGAGGCTAGAATATATTCGGCTACAACGGCTATGCAAGATCCGCACTTGGTCCAGGCACGTCCTAGCCTAATAGCTAAAATGCGCCAAGCCGATTTGGTTATTTGTGCTGGTGCTGAGCTGGAAATTGGTTGGTTGCCCATGTTGCAAATGAAAGCTGCTAATGCGCAAGTGCGAAGTACTGATAAAGGTTTGTTTTTTGCAGCAGAGCATGTTGATACTTTAGACAAAGTGGCAAATGTTGATCGTAGTATGGGTGATGTACATAGCTTAGGTAATCCGCATTTACACTTTTCTCCGCAGCGAATGTTAGATATTGCAACTGCATTAACAGCTAAGCTTGTTCAATTAGATGCTAAACAAGCGAATAGCTATCAGCAGCAACTTGAAAGCTTTAGTAAACGTTGGCAGTTGTCCATGTCAAAATGGCAAGCTTCGGCAGATAAATTAAAGGGCATGAAAGTCATTGCCTATCACTCAAGCTTTCGTTACCTATTTGATTTTGCAGGTATTGAGCAAGTTGCTGATTTAGAGCCTAAGCCAGGTTTGCCACCAACAAGTGGACATTTAGCTAAGCTTTTAAAACGTGCTAAACAAGGTGATATTACTGCGATTGTTATCGCATCATATCAAGATAAACGTGGTGCTAAGTGGCTGGCTGACAAAGCTAACCTACCTATTGTGGTGCTACCGTTATCTGTTGGTGGCAATGAAGAAAGTGATGACTTGTTTAGTTTATACGACAGTGCTTTTACGTTATTGACGCAAGAATATAGCGTTGAAAAATTAAAAAAGCTGTAATAGGTAATCGCAATGAATTATGAGCTACTTACGATTTTGCTACCAGCGTTTGTTGCCGGCATATTAGTACTTTCTACCCATGTTGTTTTAGGGAAACAAGTACTAAAACGAGGCATTATCTTTATTGACTTAGCGATAGCACAAATTGCGGCTTTAGGCGCGATTGTTGTACGTATGGACCATGACATTGCCGAACTCGCCTATGTAAACATTTGGATGCCAGCAATATTTGCCTTGGCAGGCGCTGGCATTATTGCGTGGTTAGCCAAGCGCATGGAGGAAGAACTAGAAGCTATGATAGGCTGTTTTTATGTTCTTTCCGCCGTCGCGGCAATGTTATTACTGTCTAACGACCCACATGGTGGTGAACTACTTAAACAACTGATGTCAGGGCAAATATTATGGGTTAATTGGCAACAGCTATTATTACCAGCCGTAGTATACAGTGCCATTTTAGCACTTATAGTAATTAGGCCTAAAATACTAAATGGAGCCTTTTTCTATTTATTGTTTGCCCTAGTTATTACCTTGTCAGTTGAATTGGTTGGGGTTTATCTTGTATTTAGTACATTAATATTACCTGCATTAGCAATTAATAAGTTACAGGGGAAATATGTATTACTTTGGGCGTATGGCGTTGGACTTATTGGCTATGTTTTCGGTTTGTTTTTATCCGCAAGCTTCGACTTACCTAGTGGCGCAACCATAGTGACTACGTTAGCATTAAGTGCTGTGCTATTTAGGCTTTCGAGTAAAGTGTTTATGAAAGCAGAATCTGCAACCTAACTATTACTTTATAAGTGAATGTAAAGGAGCCTTATGGCTCCTTTTTTATTAATAAAGTCTTTCAAACACCTAATTTAAAATATCCGAATGATTTCGTAGAATAAATAACTTCGGTTAACAAAAGTTTACATTTTCGTGAAGCAACATATTGAACTTCTCTATTAAAGCTAAACATTATTTGTTATAAAAACCTGCTGATTTGTTTTAATTAAACAGTAATTAAGTATTGTAAATGGAATAAAAAAATATAAAAAACAAATAAATATAAAAGCAAAAGGAAGGAAACATGAAAGTCTTTAAAAATCGTAAGAACACTCTCGCCATAGGTATCGCTACCGCACTGATCACGTCACAAAGTTACTCCACTTATGCAGCCGAAGAAGAAGTTGAGCGAATTGAAGTGACAGGTTCACATATCAAAAGAACTGATATGGAAGGTCCATCACCATTAACATCACTGAGTGCAGAAGATATTGCCAATACTGGGGTCACGGATCTTATTGGTCTCTTTACTAAGTTACCGATGGCCGGGCAAGGCACATTTTCAACACAAGGGAATAGTAGTGATAATACCAGTAACGGTGGTTCAAGTGTTTCGTTACGAGGTTTAGGTGCGGATTCAACGTTAATATTGGTCAATGGCAGACGAGTATCTGTATCCCCATTTGCTAATAACATTGATACTGCCTTTGTTGATATTAATAATATTCCGCTGGCAGCTATTAAGCGTGTGGATATTTTAAAAGATGGTGCTTCCGCAACTTATGGTTCCGATGCTGTTGCTGGGGTAATTAATATTGTTTTAAGAGATGATGTTGATGGTGCCGAAGTTTCCGCCAAAATAGGTGACACAGCAGACGGTGGGGGTGAAGAAAAAAATATCAGCCTTGTTTGGGGCAATTCTACCGAAAAAACTAGTCATACTTTTGCTTTAGATTATTTTGATCGTGAAGAAATACTTTATGGTGACCGTGATTATTCAAAGTCAGCTAATCAATCGGCACTTAGACCAAATGACCGTTTTGCAACTGATTTTAGAAGCTCATCAGGTTTTCCGGGTACAATTGCTTTGAAATCAGATCCAACAAATAGAATTCCTGATACTTTTGGTAATGATGTTTGTGCACCAGAGGATATTGTAGGTACGCTATGTCGCTATGATTACGCCCCTGTGATGACTTCCGTTCCAGCAACTGAGCGCGCAAGTTTTATTTATATGGGCAAGTATGAAATCAATGACAATTTACGTGGCTTTGCTGAGTTAAATGGACAACATTCAAAAACAACCATTCGTGGTGCTGGTAGCCCAAGTTTTAATGAACTCTTTATGTCTGGTGATAATGTTAATCACCCATTTGCTGATATGCCTGATCATGAGTTTTATCAACAAGACTTAACCATGCGCAGACGAATGGTTGATATAGGCAATCGTGAAAAGCGTGTTACGTCAGATTACTATCGTTCAATTATTGGTTTGCAAGGTGAGCTAAACGAGTGGAGCTGGGAAGTTGCATATAATTATATTAAGAGTGAGTCAACTGAACGAGGTGTAAATGGTTTCCCTAACTCTCGCAGAGTACAAGAGGCGATCGATAGTGGCTTATGGAATCCATTTGAACCGTCGACAAATACTCAAAAAGCTCTAGACTTCATTGAAACTACAACTTCACGTATTGGTAAATCCACGAGCAAGTCATTTGATGCTAAATTAAGTGGGGCACTAACAGAGATGGAGCATGGTGACCTTGGCTTGGCTGTAGGTTTTGAATACCGTGAAGAAAGCATTAGTGATAACCCTGATGACCAATTTTTGCGTGGGGAGGTGTTTGGTACTGAAGCTACACAAGCTAATGGCTCACGTGATAATACTTCAATATTTGCAGAACTCGCAATTCCGGTACTTGATACTTTAGAAGTACAGGTTGCGTTGCGTCATGAAGATTACAGTGACTTTGGCACGACAACCGATCCAAAACTCGCATTTATATGGCAGCCAACAGAGTCGCTTTCTTTACGTGGCTCGTACGGTACAGCATTTAGAGCACCGTCATTGCACCAAATTGGTTTAGGAAATACTGATGAATCTCCTAACTTAGTTGATACAGTACGCTGTAATGCCGTAGGTAATATTAATAAAGCCTGTGAACCTCAAGAATATACTGCTGTTTTATCAGGTAATGCGGATTTAGGGCCTGAAGAATCGACAAGTTATAATTTAGGTGTGATTTATGAAGTAACAGATAACTTCGATTTTTCAGTTGATTATTATGACTATGATATTGAAAATGTTATTACCAAGGATACTCAATTTAAGTTTAGTACATTAGGTAATGATCCAAGTGTTGTTGAACGTTTACCTTCGAATATTTCCGGTGATCCTGGAGAAGTTGTTCGCATCTTCGACCAATTTGAAAATATTGGAAATATCACGACATCTGGATTGGATATTGAAGCGAACTATGGTTTAGATACGGAAATGGGAGAGTTCAAGTTTTCTTATGTTGTAAACTATGTTTTATCTTATGAAGATGCACGTCCAAATGCTGATGGTAGTATGCGTATAGATACCCAAGAAGGTGATTTTGAGCAGCCAGAAGTTCGTTGGACGTTTAATACCAATTGGATTAAAGATGATTGGAATGCAAGCCTTGCTTTAAACTATATAGGCTCATTTAAACAGGATAACTCTGTACGTATTCAAACTATCAAAGATACAGATGGTAACGTTATTGAAACAGTTACATTATCTGATATAGATTCGATGCTAACCGTTGATACTGTTGTTAATTATATTGGTATAGAAAACACAACATTAAGTATAGGAGCAACGAACCTCTTTAATGAAGAACCTCCTTTTACATATCATGACTTTATGGGGTATGTGAATAGCACCCATAATGCTCAAGGTCGCTTTGTATATCTAAAAGCAAGTTACAAATTCTAAATAAACTTTTGATTTAAAGCTCTAATTAGCAGAAGGCTCTTATTCAATTAAGAGCCTTTTTTATATATGAATGTGCTAAATTTTTTACGTTCTTATTTAACTGATAAAAAATAAATTATAAAAAATTGACCCTTTTTTTTCTTATTTTACGAGTAATGAAATTGTTCTAACAAAACATAATTATTTGTAACTAGGAGAAGAAAAATGAAATACATCATAATTATTATTGCTTTTTTTGCGAGTACGCTGCCAACGGTTCAGGCTTTAGACTTTTCAACAGAAAAGCGTATGTTTAAACAAAAGCATAAAAAACGACAATTGGTTTACCCTGAAGGATTTCAACGTAAATTGAAATCACAATATGTTGATGAAACTTTTAAAATTTATGTACTATTACCAGAGAATTACGATAAAAATAAAGTAGGTGGCTATCCTGTTTCTTATGTTTTAGATGCGGATTATTTTGTCTATACATTAGACCATGTAAATGCATTTAATACCTTATTGCCGGATACTATTATTATTGGTATAGGCTATATGGATAGCGATCCTGATGGTGTTAAACGCATACGAGATTACTCACCGACAGAAGTTGCAGATGTTCAAAACTCTGGTGGGGCCGATAATTTTCGTTCTATGCTAACCTACGAATTGATGCCACGTGTAAATCGAAAACTTAATATTGATCAGTCACATGAAACTTTAGTTTCATGGTCACTAAGTGGTTTATTTGCTTTAGACACTATGTTTAATCATGGCGAAATGTTCGACAACTATATTGTTTCTTCTCCTTACTTACCTTGGGATGACTATATGATATTTGAAGAAGAGGCAAAGTACGCTGCCGCTAATAGTGATCTGCAAACTCGGTTATTTTTAAGTGTTGGAGAGTTAGAAAGTGTTGAAACAACTAAAGCACCATTTAATGGTTTAGTAACCACATTGGAATCTCGCAATTATCCAAATTTATTAATAGAAGATCGTGAAATTGAAGGAGAAGCACATAATACAATGGTAGCGCCTTCTTTTAATAAAGGGTTACGTCATGTGTTTAGTGATGTTAAAGCTATTAAGATATCATCTTCAGTTCAACAGGATTTTCTAGGGGTTTATGACTTCTTTCCTGGATTGAGTATGACGATAACCGCAAAGGGAGAAATGTTAGTTGCGGCTATTACTGGGAATAATGGTTTTGAAATGTATCCGACGACTGAAACTCAATTTTTTAGTAAAATGGTTCCTGGGTTAAAGGTTACTTTTAGCCGAGATGAACATGGTAATATAGCGTATGTTACATATGATTCGCCTAACCTTGGTGTATTTAATGGTACAAAGCGTCAATAAAAATGAACTACAAGCTGTATTAATACTTTAAAAATAATGTTTGGGAGAATTAAATAAAATCACTCACTAATTGTTCAACAGAACCGATCTTTTCTGGTTGGCTGATTTGTGTGTAAATTTGTTTAAGATATTTGATACTTTGCTTTAACATTTTTTTATTTACATTCTCCCGTTGAATATTTAGCTCTATACATGCTAATAGATACTGCTCGGCGTGGAGAAATTTTTGGCTATAAAGTAGTGCTACCCCGATTGATAACTTAATCTCAGCTATTGGGTATTCAGCTTTATCGTACTTAGCTTGGAAAAGTTGCTCCGCTTCTTTCATTAGAAAAATGCTCTTTTCCAAGTCTTTTAATCGGCCTGTAATAATCCCTAATGTCCATTTAGCGTAACCAGTCGTGTCATGGTTTCTTCCGTGATGCGCTGTTGATAAAGCTAATGCTTGCTTTAATATTGGTTCTGCTGCGGAATATTTTTCTAAGTTTTGCAGTAAATTACCGTAATTAATTAAAAGCCCTATCAATTTTACATGTTCGTCACCATATTTTTGGGTTGTTATTTCGATTGCTAGTTTATGATACTTCTGTGCATCATCTGTTTTAGCTAGTTGTAGTTTAGTCATGGCCATCATACCTGCTGTATCAGCATGGAGGTCAGAGAACATTCCGTAGAGCTTAGTTACTCGAGTTAATTGTCTCTCTAAAAGAACTTCTGACTCTAGCCAACGATCTTGAAACCAGTAAAGTAAAGCCATTGCAGCTTCAACCTCTGCAAAATCTGGCGACATTGTTAGTCTTTTCTCTGTTAATTGCACACGTAATTTCAATAATAGCTTTTCAGCTACAGCATAGCTTCGATTACTTATTTGTGCCTTAGCTAAAAAAATATTGTTTTGTAATGTAGAGCTTTCAATTTGGGAGGTTGAAGCAATGTATAAACTATTTGCCTTGATATGCGAACTGATAGCTTCTTCCCATTTCGCTTGATGTTGATAAATTCTACCCTGTAAGTAATTTATATTGGCTAATAAAGTAGGATTTGTACTTTGCGGTGCTACGGCTAATGCTTTTTCGGCAAAATGTTGGGCGCTTTCAATGTTTCCTAGACCCAGTTCAGTGAAACCAAGTGATGTTAATGTAGTGCCTATAGAGGAATATTTTTGACTAAAGTCGGACGAATTTATTATCGACAATACCTTATTAAAATGCTGCTTAGCTTCAGAGTAGCTAGACATATTTAAAAAAACTTCACCTAAAGTGTTGTGTAGGCTACTTTCTAATTCTGGAGAAAATTCTTTTTCAACTAATTGCTGACTTGCTACAACCAATACCTCTTGTGCAGACTTTGATTGACCATTTGCATTATATGGGTCTACTTGCTTAAATGCGCTAGTTAGTAATGAACTAATTGCTTGTGCGCGTAATGATTGCGTATTGGCAATATCTCTTTCTGTCGCTAACTGGTTGTTTTTAAATGTAAGCAACGTAAAAGAAAATATAACTAGTATTGCACTAAATATTAACATCAGGCTGGCAAATTTATGTCGAAGCCTCCATAAACTGAAACGATGGAAAAGACCTGGAGGGTTAACCGAAACTGGTTGATGATTAAGAAAACACTGTAAATCACTTCTTAATTGAGTAACGGATTGATAGCGTTTTGAGACATCATAAGACATAGCTTTAGTGACTATTGCATTAACGTCTTCTAATCGGAAGTTCTTGTTTCTTAACTTTCTCTTTAGCCAACTTTTTTTATAATCTTCGCCGATATATGAATGTTCTTTTTTTAGCTCTTTATCATACTCATTCGGCTGCAGCGAGGATAATTCAAATGGTCGCTTTTTAGTGAGTAATTCGTATAAAGTTACGCCTAGTGAGTAAATGTCTGACCCTGTTGATAGCTTCAGACCTTTGATTTGTTCGGGGCTAGCAAAGTTAGGTGTAAACATTTTCGGGGTGTTACTACCCTCATCGCCCTGGCTGGAAGGTGTATCTAAGCTGGCTATGCCAAAATCAATTATTTTAGGCTCTCCTTGCTTATTTACTAAAATATTAGCTGGCTTGATGTCTCTGTGTATAATGGAGTGTGAGTGGGCAAACTGAATGCCATCACAAACTTTTAGGAAAAGATTGATTCGCTCATTTGTTGAAAGCTCCTGCTCATTACAATATTCGGTAATAGGCATGCCATCAATAAATTCCATTATAATATATGGCGTACCGTAATCTGTTGTTCCTCCATCGAGCATTCTGCAAATGGCTGGGTGCTCTAAGCCTGCAAATAACTGTCGTTCTAATAAAAAACGAGATTGATGAAGATCTGATTGCAACTGAAATGTTCCGACCTTAATTGCTACGTTCTTTCGATACTCCCCGTCACTACGAGAAGCTAAAAATACATCTCCCATACCTCCACATCCAATTAAATCAATAATTTGATAGTTTCCGAAGGTTTGCTGAAGAGGGTCAATAAAGTTTGTTTTGAATAAATTTTGAGAAACGCTATTTTCCGTTGCTAGTGTTGATTTACTATGTTTTAGATCTTGGTGATGCAACTCCATAACCCTTTCATATAGTGTTACATTATCACCACAGCGTTGTTTTATTATCTCATTGAGCTGTTCTTTATCCAAAGAAAGGCTATCGATAAAAATAGATTTTGCTTGGTGATAAACATTATCAAGCATATGTAACTTCATTTAGTTTTTGGCCCAACCAAGCTTGAGCAAATCGCCATTGGCGCTTAACGCTACTTAATGATAACTTTTTAATATCAGCAATTTCCTGCAGCGTTAGCCCGACAAAAAACCTCAATTCCGTTAACTCTACTATTTCGGGGTCTAAGTTTGCTAATTCATTTAATACTCGGTCGATTGATAGCCAGCCTTCTTTATCCAATTCGACGCCCATTAAGGGGGTATTTTGGATCTCTGTGTGGATAATTAATCCCCCTCGCTTTTCACAGTTTTTTGAGCGTAAATAGTCAATTATTACTCTACGTGAGATTCTAGCGAGTATTGAAAAAAAGTGAGCTCGGTTTTGCCAATTATATGATGCGTGATTATCAAATCGAATATAAACGTCATGAACTAAGTCAGTTGTATTTAATGTTACATTGTGTTGATAAGGCTTAATTTTATTGGCGACAATGGCTTTCATCGTAGGATAAACACATTCGAAAAGTTTATTCCAAGCTTCTTTATCGCCAGTGCGGGAATGTTCTAATAATAAGGTTAAATCGGTTCTTTCAGACATTTTTTGCCTTATTCTTGGCTAAACCGAATGCCTAAATGATATTCGGTATTATATGAAATATAAGTTACTGAAACTGTTTGCTTAACTTATAGTAAATAAATAAACGCAAAATAAATAGTCGCACTTAGCTTTACTATTAATTATTATCCTAGCGTATGTAGTTAGATACTCTTCCGCTACTAAGATTACTAAAACCTATAAACTAAACAAAGAATTAAAGGACACAATCCCTTGAGAGTACAAGCAACTTACGTGTTGTTATGCTTTTTATTTGGATGTCTCTACAGATTATGACAAAGCAACATGGTCAACCATACTTATGAAAATGGCATCCAAGCAACTTCTAAGTCTATATGTAAATGATCTTACACCACCGACAAGTGGCAACCTTGCTGAAGTTATTCACCTTGGCAAATTGGTCTGCACCACATAAATCACATAACAAGCAATTAAAGAAGGATTTATAAAAGTTTGCCGGCTCCGCTTCACTTTACATTATGGCAAACTGATTAAAGCCTCTAATGTGGGCGTTAGGTATTAATAAATAAGCTAGGAGAACTTAATTGAAAATATGTAGTGTAATTTCACTTTTATCTGTTGCTATGTTTGCTTTTACAAGTATGAATGTTCATGCCCAAAATGGTTGGATAAAGCAAGCAAAAATTACAAAAATAGTAGGTGTAGTAAATGGAGGGATTAATGTTCGAATAACGCCCGAATTGACAGGATGTACTTCTCAAAGTGGTTATGGCTCCCGTTATGCCTCTCTTTACCCTGACCATAAAGGTAAAGATGAAATTCTTTCTATAATGTTAGCAGCCTACATGGCGGACAAAACTATTGCTATATATTTGTCAGACGACACTTGCAAGATTTTAGAAGTTGAATTGGGAGGCAGGTAATCAATATCTAACAAGCTGTTCAAGCGGGACTTTTTACAGTTTGCTGGGTTCCGCTTCGCTACACAATTTTAGCAAACTATTAGCAACTCCTTAACAGGTCGTTAGGTACATGCACAAGGAGTTATTTCTAGTTATGCCATTGGGAGCTATCGCAGAAGGGACTGTCCGGGGTACTATCAGGTTTTTCACATACATTCTTATTGATATTGCTATAGACACATTAATTAGAGGCCCTGGATACTTGATAATGAAATGGGCATTTAAAACTTCCGCTGATTCGGATAGTTTTAGAGTCCTAATTGTTGGCATGCTTTTCTGGGGGCTAATTGGAATAGGTGTGTATTCTCTAAATCATCATTTAGGTATGGTGGGCAGCAGTACGAGTCATCGTTTTCAACAGCAGCTTAAGAATAATATAGCCTCGATGAGTGGTCGTGGTACGCGTTGAGATAATGCTGTTGTCGAACGATTCTTTGGCAGTTTGAAAATGAATGCTGTCAAAAATTCAGTCGGTCAGAAGTCATTACTTTACAATAAGGTAGATTAAAATTTGATTTGACTTATATCTCTTGAAAAAAAAACGTTATTGCCCAATAATGCTTTGGAATATTTTAATTATTTTTACATCGTCAATAAAATATTATTCGAATTTACTGACAAAATCACCTCGTTATGTAGCCAAAGGATTGTTCAATGACGCCTAGCATCTATCGTATTCTCGTTTTTATTAGCCTATTATTTTCAGAATTGACTCATGCTGAAACCACTTGGATTCCAATTCAAGTAGGTGAAATCACCACGATCATTCCTTATATTCCAAATGATGCACTGGCAGCCCCAACTAATGTGCAGACCTCTCTTAATAATGGCGTAGTTACATTAACGTGGCAGAACGTTAAACACGCCAGTCAGTATCAAATACAGGCATTAAACACTGCCGGGCAGTGGGTTGATATTTTAGTAACCGATGAATTATCAGTCGTTATTGACAGCCGGTTCGCAGGCTTTACCAGTATTAGAGTTATGGCATGCACATATAACTCTTGCGCGAGTACGGGCACCTGGAGTGCACAAATTAGCTTAGCGGGAATTAATAAGGCTCCAGACTTTGCCACTATTGCGGTTGGAGAAGCACCAAGTGATGCCTCAGGGTTTTCTGATGCCGCACCAACAGCATCGAGTGTACTTGGAGCTATTTCTGGCTCTGGTGGGGTGTCAGGTGGCTCAGCAAGTTATAATATCCCTATCGTTGTGCCTCCTGGGCGAAATGGAATGCAACCGAATGTGCAACTTTCTTACTCTTCTTCACAAGGTAATGGTGTTGCGGGTGTTGGTTGGTCGTTGTCATCAAGCTCAGTCATTTCCCGTTGCGGTATGACGGTGGCAACTGACGGTGTTTCCAAAGCTGTACAGTATAGTGAGAATAGCGATAAGTTATGTCTTAATGGACAACGTTTAATCGCAGTCTCTACATACGGTCAATCAGGCTCTGAATATCGAACTGAATTAGACAGTTTTTCTCGTATTAAACAGTACGGCGGCAATATCAATAGCACAGAGACTTACTTTGTTGTTGAACATAAAAATGGGTTGGTTGAAACCTATGGTGACACCACTGACGCAAAACATAGCGCCTACGGTCGCACCGAAACGCTAACATGGGCCATTTCAAAAAAAGAAGACCGAGCAAGTAACAACATAAAATATAGTTATTATCAACCTCAAACTGATTCGGGCGAGCACTTATTACGCTATATAAAGTATACTGGTCATAACGGAAAAGATGGTAATCGTTTAGTGACCTACCACTATGGTGATAGAAGTCAATTTAGCTCCAGTTATTTAGCGGGAGGATTAACCCGAAAAACCAAGCGTTTAACCTCTATCTCGACTGCTGTTAATGGCACTATGCATAGAACCTATACACTCAAATACGAGAACAGTTTAGCGTCTGGGCGGAGTTTACTTAAAAGTGTGAAGGAGTGTGGTGTATCAAAGTGCTTACCAGTTACGACATTTCAATGGCAAGAGAAAGCACCTGAGTTCACTTTTGAAAAGCTAAAATATGCTGAAAATGGAACATGGACAGAAATACTCCAAGACAAGAGGTGGCTTCATGAAGTTCTACCGCACGGTGATACAAATGGAGATGGGGTTAGAGATTTTCCTGGAATATACCTTAATGCTGAAGGTGAAAAAACAGGAACTCACGATGAAAAACTATCAACTTGTTTTAAACTGCCCAATGCATTTCAAGAGTCATGTCTAGAGGTCGATCTTAATGCCGATGGCTTAACTGACAGTTTTCGTGAAAATAATAGCTTACTTGAAATAAAATATACCAATACTAGTCAATGGATTAACACCGGAATTGTTTGGCATCACACACAAGGGTTCTTTCAGCAAAGTGAAATTTTAGGGTTTAGCGATTTTAATGGTGACGGTTTCCCTGACTTAGCCATGAGGCAAAGATTACACGATGAAAACTCTAAATTATGGGTGTTCTTTAATACTAAGTCTTCTGCTTCACCATTTAACAATAATAATAAGAAGTTAATAGTAGAGTACCCGGACTATAAATCATTGTCTCGAGGTGGTTTTTACGATGACCTTATAAGCATAAAACTTCATGGTGACCTCGATGGTAACGGCACTGCTGATTTTATTGTTTTTGATTCTGATTTTACTCAAGTCCAAGCGCCTGGCTTACCTTTACCTCTTAGGATGTTATTGGTAAACCCAAATGGAACTACATTTTCAACAACAAGCAAAGCACTAACAGGGAGAGTGCCAAGCTATAACTACAATGGCAATATATTTCACGATATTAATGGTGACGGGCTAGTTGATTGGCTAAGTATGGCAGCGAGTAGCTCGGAGCTTCTTTATCGCTTAAATACTGGAGGGGATTTTGAAAGTGAATGGAAAACCTTAGATTTTAACCTACCCTCTAGAGGTGGCGTTTATGAAACGAGTGCCGGTGAATATGAGCCTTATTTCTATCCTGTTATGTCACGGTTCACGGTGATGGATTATGATGGTAACGGTATTCAGGATCTAATGTTAGGTAGTGATATTGTTGCCTCCAGCTGTGCGAAAATATTAAGTGCAAATGTAAGTAGTTGGAAGTGTGATGACGCGCTTTATACAGGTTTTAATAAAAGCCTTACTGGCAGCACTGTAGATAGGGTTCAAACATCTATTAATGCCGATATTGTTGATGATTCAATACGTCGTTATGATGCGGTTAAGTTTGTTCAAGCTAAAGATGGCGGTATCAGTGTTGCTATTGAAGAAACAAGTATTTTAGCGTCATCAACTCAACGTGCTGTGGCTGACGTGACAGGTGATGGTTTACCTGATTTAATCACCACCTTAGGTTGTCGTTTCAGCGACTGCGAATGGAACACTGAAACAAGTGAACGTTCAGGTACTGTGCAAAATACATCTCTTCAGGCAGGTGTGTATATTAATCGAAACCTTGGCTCTGCAGATGGAACAGATGATGATAGATTTGCCGCGCAAGATATACTAAAAGCCGTAACCAATGGTTTTGGTAAACGTGATGAATGGGTTTATAAGCCACTGTCAAGTGATGCTTACGATACGAGTCATAGTGCTTTTTATAGTGCTGATCATGCTGCAACTATTAATGACAATGACTATTTTAACTTTGCATCAAGCATGAACGTTGTCGCTGAGCACAAAGTTAGCAATGGTATTGGCGGTGAAAATCGTACATTATATCGCTACCGAGATGCCATGTTTAATAATAAAGGGCGGGGCTTTCAAGGGTTTAAATCAATTATTATTGAACAAGATAATTTTGAAAATGAACTTAGTGAAGCACATAGAGACACAATCAGCAGAACTGACTTTGTGCAAAAATGGCCACTTACCGGTATAAAACAACAGTCTTGCAAATGGCTTGCATCTAACGTTTCTGTTGCCACTGACGATAATAAAAGCTGTGTTGGTGTTATCAGTAAAAGCGTGACTAACTCAACGGTTAATAAATCTACTATCTCCGGTGCTCGTTTTGTCGCGATAGATTCATCGACCACGACGAATTATGACTTAAATTCAGGGCTAGAGCTTAGTAGTCAACTACAGAGCAAAACCTTTGATGATGATGGAAATACAACACTCGTCACACAATCAAATACTGACGGTTATGGAACATTTTCTAAGAGTGTTGCAACCAAATTCTCCGTTGATAGAGTGGAGTGGTGGTTGAATAAATTTAGCAGTGTCACGACCACTCAATCGGTGAGTGGAACACAAGCAACGACCACAGAGTCGACAGCTGTATTGGATAAAGTAACTATTGTGGAACCAAACTCATGGCATACCACTTTAAGAAAACCGAAAAAAATAACTACCTCAGGTGATGATGTAAACTTTAGTGTAGAAACCATTTTTAATAGTTACGGCTTACCTAGTAAAATTACAAAGTCAGGTGAAGTGATAGAAGGGGTGAACGATACGCAAAGCACGCAATTGCGTACTATGAATTTTACTTATACCAATTTAGGTAATTCATCGTCAGCCGATGGTTACTTCCCTTATACCACGTCTATTTCTTCTGGCACGACAAGTTTAATTACAACAACCCAGTATAACCCTTCTATTGGTCAACCTACACGTATCACCAATGCTGATGGTACGGTTACCATTAATGTATACGATAATTTTGGGCGCCTAGAAAGTAGTAAGCAAACAGGCTCTCCAACCAAATATCTTCGATATTATGCGAATGACACTCACGCACCATCACACTCAGCTTACAGAGTGGCCAGTATTAGCGCCGGAGTGCCTACACAGAATGTATATATGGACATATTGGGGAGAACGCTTAGAACGGCAACTGTTAACTTTGAAGATGGCGTTATTTATCAAGATAAATCTTTTGACCGTATCGGTATGACAACCATTGAATACGGTGTTCATGAAAGTACGTCAAAAGATAAACCAACCGTAACTTATCAAAACTATGATGCACTAGGCCGCCCGCAAAGTAAAAGCACGCTTCAGGAAAACGGAACATCTTTACTTGTTACATATGAATATGCGGGGTTAAAGACCAACATTTCCGCAAATGGTTTATTAATGTCTCGAACCTACAACAGTTTAAACATGCTGGTCAGCACTACTGATGCAGACAATGGCGTGACTAATTATGCTTATGATGCTGCAAAGAACCCGATTACGATAGAAGATGCAAAAGACAGCTTGATAAAGGCACGGTATGACGCCTTGGGACGTAAACTTTATGTAAATGATCCGAACCAAGGTATTACCACATTTAACTACAATGACTTTGGTGAAGTTGAGAAGGAAGTGGACGCAAACAACGATATTATTCGTTATGACATGGACTTATTAGGTAGGGTCACTAAGCGCTATGACTATGGCCGTTTAAACGGCACAAGCGCCAAAAGTAACGCTACGTCTAGCTTTGTATGGGATACGATTAAAAAAGGTTTACTAACCAGTGAGGCATCTCCGGGCAATAAGAGGAGTTACCAATATGACAATGCTTCAAGAGTAACCAACACCACATATGAATTAGACAACCAGACTTATCAGACAACAGCCTATTATGATAGCAATTATGGGAGACCAATAGGTATAAAGTACCCTAACGATTTAGTGGTCGCTTATACATATAAACCCAATGGTTATTTAGAAAAAGAATATAACTTAGTGTCAGGGTATGTTTATAAAAAAGTTACCGCTCAAGATGCTTTTGGTAATATTACCGCTGCTTCAGTAAATAATGACAATACTAAAAGTACAAATTTATATTCTCAAATTAGTGGTCAAATGCTGTCGACAAAGGCTCGTGTCAACGGTAAATTTATTCATGATATAACATACAATAAATTTGACAGTTTCGGCAATATTCTTGAACAAAACAACAACATACATCATAGTAAGGAAGCTTTTGCTTATGATGAACTACATCGACTAACTGCATCTACTAAAACCGTTGATGCGACAAGCGCAACCATAAATTACGACTATGATGCCGTTGGTAACATTACTAAAAAATCAGATTATGCTAATAGCTATTTTTATAATAACACCGGTAATGCGGGTCCTAATGCTGTAACGTCAGTAACTAAAGTTAACGGCGGTGGCACTGCTACCTTTACGTATGATAAGAAGGGTAATTTAGTCTCGGGCGATGGTAAAACATTAAGTTATAATGTACATAACAAGCCTACTCGAATACTAAAAAATAGTGCCACAAGTCAGTTATTTTATGGCGCTAGTTTAAGTCGCTATAAACAAGTGGTTACCAACGCAGGAACGAGTAATAGAACGACTTATTATGTTGATAAGTTATATGAAGTAGAAACCTATAACGGTAAAGTTAAATGGCGAGCTTATATAGGTGATACCGCAATTATTAGCCATAACGATATTGACGCACATAAAATCCGCTTTACTCATAGAGACCGTTTAGGCAGTGCGACAACATTTACAGACCATAATGGTGCAGTAACAGCATACAGGGGCTATGATGCATTTGGTAAACCACTAGGTGGGGACTGGAGTGATATGCTCCCGGCAACACTCGATAATAATTTATATGATAGTGACATGACTACGTATAGAGGATTTACTGACCATGAACATTTAGATGAAGTTGAACTCATTCATATGAACGGGCGGGTCTATGATTATAACCTTGGTCGGTTTATGAGTGTTGATCCGTTTATACAAGATCCCGGTAACTCACAATCAGTTAATCCTTATTCGTATATTATGAATAATCCGTTGGCGGGGACTGATCCGACTGGGTATTGTTCTACAGGAACAAATATTAAAGGAGGCAGTGCCTCTGGGTGTAAAATTGCTTCAGGCTCTCCAGATATTAGCGGTAGTGATAAAGTAAATAGTGCTAAAGTGAATACGAAAACAGGTCAGGTTACTGTTAATGCCACTAATGGAGCGGGTGATAATTATACTTTGAAGTATAAGACTGGTACTAATAATTCTACTGCGGATATTGGATCACAAGCCAACATAGCTAAGAGTGGAGGAGAAAACAATAAGGGTGGTGGACTTCTAAATACTGTTAGTGGTTATGTCAAAGGTCTTGGACAATCCTTTCTTGATAGCCAAGCAAAAGCATTAGTGAGTGATTTTGTAGCAGATACTGACTATATAGAATCTTCAATTCAAATCCCTGTATCTGAATCTGAGCAAGGTGGAGTTGATTTAGCGCAATCAACGGTTGCGAATGCTGGAATGGTTTCATCCAGCGTAGCAATGATTGCCAATTTAAGAAATGGAGAGTTTGCTCCGAATAAAGATATAATCATGGCATCTATTTCGATGCTAGTTAAAGATGGGGCGATTGATGCGTCTATGTTGAAAACATTTGTTCCTGATAAACTAAAAAATGATTTCTTCCCCTCTGATAGAATTCCAGCAGGCCAGAGCTATAGATTTAAAATAGGCAATACTAAAGTTCATTTAAAATGGCATTCACCAGATTTAGCAATTAGACAAAGATACTCAAGCTCTAATTCTGGCAGAGTATGGAGTGCTCAAATTCGTGTCGGCAGGCATTATTTGCTATCCAATGGTAATTGGTCTGCAAGAAAAGGTGTCCAAAAAAGTAATAGAGCGCATATTCCTGTATTTCAGAGGTAACGAACATGATTGATTTAAATTACTACGAAAGACTTCCTGACTACCTTGAAGCGGAAGACTTAAAAAAAGAAGTGACTGCTTTGTTAAACCTCTTTTCTTCTAATGGTGGAGAAGAATATTTAGAAGCGCTATATGAGCTAAGTCTTCGAAAAGAAAATATAAACCTAACGCTAGATGAGTTAACTCAAGAACGAATTGATAAATCTGTCAACCAGAGCTGGGATATGAATAGTTTGTCAAATACCGAGTTAGTTATCATGATTACTTTTAACTTTGAGCTGCGTAAGTCTTTTGAATTGTTAAAAAGTAAGTATTCGCAAGTAAGCGTACCAGAAGTTAGAAAAGAACTTGAAGAATGCTTTGCTGATGCAAAACAAAGCCCGCCTCCAATAAAAAATTGGTAGGTATGTAGCAATTAATCTAAAGGACTTATAATGCTCAAAAAACTACTCCTCGCCTGTGTTTTGTTATCAAGCACACAGGCATGGGCTGATATAAAATGCCCAGAAGCAAAAATTGTCCCGTTCGCAGCGTTCGGACGTCTATTTGTGTTTATTTACAGCCTATTTTCAATAAATAGGCTAGTTTTATTGCTTGATTATGAGTAAATAATTCAAAAACTATATTAATTCAGCTTAACGATTAGTAAATAAGCTGAAAAATTATCAATTAACGACAATAAAGCCTCGTTTACTCCGAACGATTTAGGTTACGCAATTTAACTCTGCACATTAATCATTAATCAGGAAAGCAATATCCCGTTAAAACATCATTCTAAGCGCATACCTCAATGGGGTTACCTTTTGGCACCGTGTTTTGATAAACCTCAGCAGGAGTATGACCATCAAGGTTGCTATGTGGCCTGATTGAGTTATACCAAGTTTGATAATAGCCAAGCTCAGTTTGAATATTTAGTGTCGTACTCAAATTAGCCAGTCGCCACTTTTCTTTAAAGCTACCAAAGCAGCGCTCAATACGACCATTTTGCCATGGACAAGCAACACCGGTTGTTTGGTGTTTAATTGATAGAAATTTAAGCGATAAGGTGATTAACCTTGATGTAAAACACTGTTCATTATCGCTCCTTATTTGTTTAGGAAAGCCATATCGCTTAATCGCATGAATTATTCCTCTTAAAATAGCCCATGAGTGTTTGGTTTGAAGTGTTTGCAAACACAACAACGCACGAGAGCCATGGTCAATAATGCCTAGTATCAATTGCTGCTTGCCATTAATAGTCACGGTGGTTACATCCATTCCCCATGTTTGATTAATCGCTGTCGTTTTAGGTTTTCTTGCTTTTAAGTCTCGTCGTTGACATTTAACTTGATAGGCGTGAGCTTTGAGTTTCTCATAAACAAAGGTTTTACTGACGGTTTCACCTTTGGTGCGGTAAAGTCGATTGAAGGTCATCGCAATGGTGCCACAACCGCTATCTGGCATGAGTGCTTTTAGATAAATGACTTTATCGACAACCCACTTCGGCTTCTTTTTGTTTCGCGCATGGTTAACTAAAATACCTGTGAACACTTGCGTGTTTTTCCTTCTATACGTTCCTTGTAGCTTGCTTGTATTCGTGATAAAAAACTGCGAAATAAAAAAGTAGCAACAAATAAAAAGCAATAGCATTCCGTGCCCTTAATATAATCCAAAGTTGTATTATAAAGTGCTGGTTTATAGTGTTAAATTTATTTATGCATCGGGTCTTGCTTGAAGAAAAATTCTCATGTTTATATTTGAAAGCGTCTCGTTGTAAAAGTTTCTCTATCTCGTTATGGGGGCGATTGCGCCTTAGAGTAGAAGCTCTAGAACTAATTTTCTATGGCGGTTTGGGGCACAAAGTGAGATAGATTTTATAGTGACTTTGAATAAATTATCTATCAATGGGGCTTAGCGTCCCTGAAGAATGTTGCCCAATGACATGAGTATAGATTTGGGTAGTTTTCAAATCATTATGACCAAGTAACTCTTGCACTGTTCGAATATCAGCCCCATTCAATAATAACTGAGTCGCGAAAGTGTGCCTGAACGTATGTGCTGTGACATGCTTTCGAATATCAGTCTTCAGAACCGCAACTCTCAGTGCCTTGGTTAACGAGGTCCAATGTAAGTGATGACGACAAAAATAACCGTCCGTTGGATGCTGACACCTTACGGTTGAAGGAAATAAATATTGCCATTTAAACTGAGTGATCGCTTTTGGATATTTACGTGACAACCCTGATGGCAAACTCGTTTTACCTTCGCCTTCAGCCAAGTCTTTCTGATGAACGTCTTCAACTTTGTTGATCTGAGTCTTGAGTGGCTCTATGAGTATTTGAGGTAATAATGTCATTCTATCTTTAGCTCCTTTGCCCCGAAATACGTAAATGGAATTACCCCCAAAATCGATGTCTTTAATGCGCAACCTCAATAACTCTGCTTTTCTTAATCCACACCCATATAACAAACTAAACATTAGATGATATGGAGATTTTAATTCATTGATAATAGCAGTAGCTTCTTGATTGGATAATACCATTGGTACACGGGTCGGTGCTTTCGCTCTAACTGTATCAGACAATAGCGTGAGTTCTTTTTCAAATACATGTTTGTACATGAAAACAATTGAACATAGGGCTAAGTTTTGGGTTGATGTGGTCACTTGCCTATCAACGGCTAAATAAGTGAGATAATTACTGACTTCCTCTTCGCCCATATCTTTGGGATGGCGTTTTTGATTAAAAAGAATGAAGCGTTTGATCCAAAGTAAGTAAGCCTTTTCAGTTTGAATACTGTAATGCTTCGTACGGAGAATGTGACGAATACTTTCAAGAAAAGGAGAATAAGACATTATTAAAAACCCGTAACTGTATTTGTATACAGGTATAGTTTCAAGTTAAATAAAGATCAAATAATTTATCAATGAGATATTACTGAGAAGTCTTAGTAAATAACCAATAACGCAATATTTCGTCAAGTTTTAAGCCTACCCATTTGAATATTAGTGATTTTATAGTTTTTAAGAAGTTTGGATATTACTGAGACTTCTCAGTATTATCCAAGTAGAAAACATTTTGTTAAAAACAAGCTTTCTAATTTGTTGAAATTATGGAATATTAAGTGATAAATAATCAAAATTATGGAACGGACATTACAGAGAAGTATCCATAATAAGCTGTTATATGCAAATATGAATCAACCATATCGAGTACGCATCAAAACTAAAGTCAAAGTTCGTTTTGGACTACTGCTTCTGGCTTTAGGGATTGCTTTATACTTTTTATTAGGTATTGATTTTGGTTTGAAGCAGAACGAAGTTAAATATGGTCGTTCTTATCTTCTTGAGGCAATTGAAAAACGGTCAAGTGGTTCATACCGAGGAAGTACACCTTCTACTAGTGGCAAGTTTAAATTACCTTCTGGAAAAATAATTAGCTCCAGAATTTATGTCATTTCTCACAATGGAGTTTATTGTGTTGCGGAGGTATTAATTAATGGTAAAGTTATTCATTATCAAACGCTTAAATATGAAAATTGCATATAACAAGCTGTTCAAGCGGGACAAATAACAGTTGGCTGGTTTCGCTCCGCTTCACATTATAGCCAACTACAATTTGCCCCTTAACAGGGCGTTATGTAGCAACGAGAGTTATGAGTCAAATAAAGTGTGATGGCGTAAACTATCGGAAAGGATTCATTGAAGTTAGTACTCAAATCCACGATAAGCATATCAATATCGAGACATGGAACATTCAACCAGATGTGAATATTTCAAAAAATCAAATAGCTGTTGGTCAATTCAATAATGATGACGTGATTGGTAATACTGAAATAGAGTTATCGGTTGAACAGGCAGAAATATTGATTAAAAAGCTAACTGAAGGTATAAATACAATTAGAAACGGTAGCTAAAATGCTACATAACAAGCTAATAAATAAGGACAAAAAACAGTTGGCTGTTTTCGTTCCTCAACATTTTAGCCAACAATTTTTTGCCCATTATTAGGGCGTTATAAAGCCTAAGGTAACGGATGAACCTCGAAGCATTTTACCAAGAATATACTCAAGCAAAATCGCTAAAAGATAAGAATGAAAGTCATCATCTTGTCCGCAAGCTTGTAGGTAGAATTGCTTCTAATTTTCCAAAAGATAACCCTGACTCTTTAGCTTGGTTTACTGCGGCTTTAATGCATCCTGAGAAAAAGTGGTTTGTGGTAAAGCTTTTGGAAAAAGTTAATCCTTTACCTAAAGCTCTTTTCGATGATTTAGTCTTTGCTTCATTAATCGAACATGATCCTAGTTTCAATAAACGGTTTATTACGCCCAGTGTAAAGTCATTTGGTATTGAAGCAGTTAAATCAAAGATAATGTCTGTTGCTTCTCATCCTCAAGTGGTTGAAAATGAAGGTGTAAATAAAGTAATGTACTGGGTTAGGTGAATGGCTTTATAACAAGCAGTTCAAGCGGGACAAATTACAGTTGGCTGGTTCCGCTCCGCTTCACATTTTAGCCAACTACAATTTGCCCCTTAACAGGGCGTTATAGCTCTCAAGGAAAGTATGCGTAGAATTCTCGTTTTGTTATCAATCATGCTAACTACAGCGTGTACAGCAAAAACTGAAAACATGTCTCAATATTATCCTGAACATGTTGCTGGTAGTTTTTATATTACGGAAGATATGGCTTTATTTGAGAGCAACGAGCACAATTATAGTTTTGTTAAAAATACGCTTGCGCGCCAATCAGATTGTTGTACAAATGGAAAACAATTAGCCCTTTTACCTAAAGGCACTAGAGTTCAAATTAACAATGTTCTTAGGCACGTTAAATTTACCAACGATTGCAACGAGGCTGTTGGTACCGTACAAATTAAAGGCAAAGACGTGGAATTTGAATTTTTTATAAACTGTAATTATCAGGGTGTAAAAGTAGTAAAAGATCTACCGTGGAAACGAGAGCTATAACAAGCCAATCAAGCGGGACTGCTAACAGTTGGCTCAGTTTCGCTACGCTACACATTATAGCCAACAATTATCAGCCCCTTATTGGGGCGTTAGGCATACATGGATAGATCGCTACTAATTGCAACATTGGCCGCTACATTAACAGGGTTAGTAAACGCAATTATATACGTAATAGGGATTGCGAATTCAATTCCAAACTTTTCTGCGCTTATTGTTTTTTCTATTATTGGGGCAGGTATTGTCCTTTTAGCTGTAGTTGTTTGGGGGGTCCCAATTCACTTCTTACTAAAGCGTTTCCATAAACAAAGTATTGGTTGGTATATATTAGTTGGCTCAATCCCATCAATTTTAATCCCTTTCGATTATCTAATGGGTGGTTATTATTCAAGCCTAATAACAGATACATTATTCTTTACGTATGTAGGTGTGTCAGCTTCAATTGCATTTTGGTTAGCCTTAAAGCAAAGTATGCCTAACAAGCTGTTCAAGCGGGACAAATAACAGTTGGCTGTTCCGCTTCGCTTCACATTATAGCCAACTACAATTTGCCCCTTAACAGGGCGTTATGTATTTATTCGAGTGTGAGTATGAAAAATAGTCTAGTTATATTGCTGAGTACCATTGGTTTTACGTTGTTTATAATCGCGATAGTTTCAAGCTATTCTTTATACTATGACCATTTTTACCCAACTGTAACTTCGACTATTTCGGCTATAGGTTGTTCTATTATTCTTGGTTCAATATTACTAGATTTATTCGGTAAATTGCTTCAAATCAAAGCTGATTCTTTGGTTAAACCTATTCCGTTCGATACTCATGATTTAGAAGAAATTAGTATTTCTAGTCAGCATATTCATATTGATTGGACTTATCATTCTGGAGTGTATTTTTAGTTTAGTTAACTAAATACATAACAAGCTGTTCAAGCGGGACAAATAACAGTTGGCTTTTGCTCGTTCCTCGCTTATTTTAGCCAACTACAATTTGCCCCTTAACAGGGCGTTATAAATACCACGGAGATTCGATGGATACTGTTGCCAAGGAAGAAAATTCAAACACAGCCAAAGACACAGGATTTAAGTTCTTTTTTAAGAGATTTCATTTGTTATTTTTTAAACCAAGTGTTTTTTTTAAAGAGCTAGATTTACTTAATACACCTTTCTTAGTTTATATCTCTCTATGGTTATTTGGAATGTCAAATGCTGTAGATAAAATCGACCAAAAACTAATCAAGACAGACTTAGGTACAGTTACCAGTTCAAATCAGTTTTTACTTGATGCAATTTCTGGAGGCTGGTCCCTATTTTTTATAATGATTGCTGGGATTGGAGCTTTTGGAGCTTTTTTTATTTGGTTAATTGGTGGTTGGTTTTATAATTTACGCCTTTCTTGGAGTGGTGCTGGAGAATTCGATAAAGTAAGTGGCAGACTTATATATGTATTGTCTAATTTAGTAGTAGTTATACCACATCTCATTGTTGTATTAATAAGCGCTACTTTATACCAAGACTACGTCGCTGCTTTTAGTGCTGATGAGTATTGGTCGTCTTTAATAATAATTTTTCCATTTTGGGCTACTTATGTAAGCTATCAAGCAATATTAGCTAACTTCAATGTTGTAAAATGGAAAGCATTGCTTTGGTTTGTAATCTTACCTGTATTGTTTTACTTATTAGCTTTTGGTGTTGTTGTTTGGGCATATTCCAATTTGGCTTAAAGGTATTTATAACAAGCTGTTCAAGCGGGACAAATAACAGTTGGCTTTTGCTCGTTCCTCGCTT